>Ga0310691_10001673_pt1 | contig 33012 bp, 32 predicted proteins | sample 176DNAGHGlowgp2_FD_203887 | JGI IMG/M metagenome (GOLD analysis project Ga0310691, IMG submission 203887) | Sheep rumen microbial communities from Palmerston North, Manawatu-Wanganui, New Zealand - 1766 DNA GHGlow gp2 (v2) (version 2) | ecosystem: Host-associated > Mammals > Digestive system >... | reverse complement strand
CCACGGCCTGGCTGCTAACAAATGGGGCTACGAAATCGGCATCTTCAACGGCACAGGCATAAACGTGAATACGGCCTCGAAGACCATCTCCGACGACCTGCATATCCCATCGTTGCTCTATGCCGCACGCTTCACCTTCCAACCGTTCGGCGCTATGCCGACAACGCAGGGTAATCCCAAGATGCTCAGAGAGAAGAAGATGCTGATAGGCTTGAGCGCCAACTACAACGTGGAGAGCGAAAACGAAAGCACGAACGACCTGCGTCTCGGTGCGGAATTCGCTATGTTGTGGAACCGACTCTACCTCGCCGGAGAGTTCTATTACATGAACATCGGATTCACAAAAAGGCAGAAGATAAGCGAGCACTACAACTACCTCGGAGCTTACCTGCAGGCCGGATATTTCGTGACCCGCAGCTGTCAGGTCTGCCTCCGCTATGACTTTTATGACCGCAACGGGGTCGGGAAGACTGGTGCTGCCGGCCTGCTCAACTGTCCGGCCGTAGGCGTGAACTATTTCTTCCCCAAGACCGGTCTGAAACTCTCTGCCATGTATGAGTTTGTTGGACGTTGGGGACACGACACCCAGATAGACCGTGATATGGATGATCTCGGCATCTCAACCCACAAGGCGATGTTGCAACTTCAGTACTCTTTCTAATATACATCATCGTGCAGGACATACGTCCCTTTAAATTCCCTGTAACTTCCTTTTAACTTCTCTTTAACTTCCAATTTAACTTATAAAGTTGAATTACTTAATAAAAAAAGGAGCAATGAAGAAAATATTCACTACCTTTGCGGCGATTTTCCAGATAATAGCTGTCCTAACGTCTCTCACAGCGTGTGATGAGGGCGACATCCGCCAGCGCGATGTCACATACGCTCAGGGCGGTTTCACCGTGAAGATGACCGGGCGGCTTACGGGCATTAGCCAGTGGGACGACGGACTCATGGTGGTTCTTGCGGCCTTCGACGGACAGGACCGCGTGTACGACATGGGAGAGATGCGCATAACCTCCGACTGCGAGGGGCGCGACACAACTCTCGTCTGGAGTAATCTGAACCGCAACGCGCGAAGCGTGGAGCTCTGCGTAGTGAACAAACTGCGCCGACGCATGGCCACGCTGAAGGCTATCGACCTGGACGCTGATGCGGACACCGTCACAATGGAAGTGGGCGATATGGACGCAGGTCTCTATGCCGCAGTACAGGGCCTCTTCGACCAACGATGTGCAGGCTGCCACGGCGGTGGCAACTACGCCAACCTGAAACTGAACAGGGAGAATGCCATCACGCAGTTGGTGAATGTGCCAGCCTCACGCGAGGAATTTCAGGGCGCTATGCGTGTGAAACCGTCCGATCCGGATGCCAGCGCACTATACCAGATGCTTGACCCCGCGGACCAACGGGGAAGCTCCGTTCTGATGTTCCAGCATAAAGCCGCCTTCACCGAAGACGAAATGAGCCAGGGCTACGCCTTGGACATAATCAGACGATGGATTAAAGCCATTGACCATTGACCATCCTCATTATTTGACGATTTTACGATTTAAGAATTTACAATTTATTTCCTATAGAGTTAATTTACATTATACTATATCGCGCAACTACTCTCTCCCCCCGCCGGGGGGAGTTGGAGAGGGGCCTTTAAAAAATCAATAGATGTCCACAGAAACAATCATTATAGCCGAACTTGGAGTGACGGTGCAAATCGCCTCCTACGCTCCCGACGGACACACCGCCGAACATCACGTCATCCTGCACGTGGAGCCGCACGGTGAGCTATTCGAGGGCCAGTTCGACCGCATATACCGCGCTGAGCAAACGTTATTGTCCATGGGGCAGTTCCGTGGTGCAAGCACTATTTTCAAGCGCTATTTCCTTAGCGATGCCACGAACCAGCAAGAACTGATTGAGAGAAAAGAGCAAAGAGAAGAAGAGGCAAGCGCTACTGCCGTGTCCTGCATCCAGCAGCCTCCACTCGACGGCTCTAAGGTTGCGGCTTGGCTCTATATCGTGAACGGGATAAAGGTGGAGACGCAGGACGGCCTCGTCATAGCCACTCACAACGGCTATCAGCATCTGTGGAAGATGGGCATGCACGCTACTGAGGGCGACTCCGCTTGTCAGACAGAGCGTCTGCTCAAGGACTACGAGGAGACCCTGCAGCGTTTCGGCGCAACTCTGGCCGACAACTGCATCCGCACATGGTTCTATGTCCGCGACGTCGATACCCAGTACGCCGGAGTCGTGAAAGCACGCCGTGAGAATTTCATTGAGCAGGGACTTACACAGGATACTCATTATATCGCCAGCACCGGAATCGGTGGACTGCCTGCCGACACACGCTCACTGGTGCAGCTCGGCACCTACGCCCTGGTTGGTTTCGAGCCAGACCAGCAACGCTACCTCTATGCCAAGACCCATCTGAACCCGACATACGAATACGGTGTGACCTTCGAACGCGGTACGCGGATAGACTATGGCGACCGTCGTCACGTATTCATTAGCGGCACGGCAAGCATCAACAACCGTGGCGAAGTGGTCCATGTAGGAGACATCATCCGTCAGACTGAGCGTATGTGGGAGAATGTAGAAGCTCTGCTCTCTGAGGCTGAGACTTCTTTCGACGATGTGGCCCAGATCATAGTGTATCTCCGCGACATAAGCGACTACGACATCGTAAGCCGTATGTTCCAGGAACGTTTCCCCGACACTCCATTCGTTATAACGCTGGCCCCCGTGTGCCGCCCCACCTGGCTCATAGAGATGGAATGTTTGGCCATAAAGGAAGTGTCGAACCCCCAATTCCGAACCTTCTAAAAAATCTCTAATCTCTAATCTCTCATCTCTCATCTTCCTATGCTTTCCTTATATGATTTGAAGCGCGGAGAGACCGCTACGATAACTAGTCTCGGAGGCAGCGGCTCGTTCAAGGCTCGTCTCGGAGAACTGGGGTTTGTACCGGGACAAAGCGTCACAAAGCTTTATTCAGCTCCCATGGGCGACCCTGTGGTCTTCGAAGTCCTTGGCTCCCAGGTAGCCCTCAGAGCACAGGAAGCGAAGGAAATCCAGGCAAATACGGAGCCGTCAAATAGCCAACCTCATTCTACTCCCCTCCCTCGCAGGGAGGGGCGGGGGGGAGAGTCTCCGGCTAAGGGGGTGGGCCTTTACTTCTCCCACCACCACTGTTCAGGTGTGGGCTGCAACGCTGCCTGCCCCTACTGTCACCACGAAGGACACACAGCCCCCGATGACCACGCTCGCGAAGGTGACCTCACCATTGCACTGGTGGGCAATCCCAACTGTGGCAAGACCTCTTTGTTCAACGCCGCCTCTGGTGGGCACGAACGCACCGGCAACTATTCCGGAGTTACCGTGCGAAGTATCGTGGGACGTATGGATTTCGAAGGGCGCTCCCTTCGTATCATAGACCTCCCCGGTACCTATTCATTACGCGCCTATTCACCGGAAGAAGCGTACGTTGCCTACACTCTGGAGACAGAGCCCATCGATGCCATAATAAACGTGCTCGACTCCGGCAATCTGGAGCGTAACCTGCTGTTGACGATGCAACTCCGACGCCGCGGATTGCCCGTGCTTGGAGCACTGAATATGTACGATGAATTGGAGGGTAGCGGCGGAAGTCTGGACATCGAAGCCCTCAGCTCCCGTCTGAATATGCCAATGATTCCCACCGTGGGCCGCACCGGAAAGGGCATACCTGAACTCCTGCGTGCAGCTGTAGCCGTGGGCGATGCACATCGCAACTGTCCCGCTTTTGTCAGCGACGACTGTCTGGCCGACGATGACGATCAGGACGATACAGATCGCTATGCAGAGATTCGCACTATCCTCGACGGCATATACGAGCGGCGCAAAGGAACAATGCATCATCACACTGCCCTGGCCGATAAGATAATGGCTCGCCACTGGTATTCGTACATTCTGTTTGTGTGCGTGATGGCCCTCATCTTCTGGCTCACCTTCACCATAGGACAATACCCGATGGATTGGATAGATTCCTTCGTGGGTTGGACGGGCGAAGTGCTCGGTCAATGGTTGCCTGACGGGATGTTAAAAGACCTGCTGGTCGATGGCATTCTCGGCGGCGTGGGAGCCGTGATAGTGTTCCTGCCAAACATCCTCATACTCTATTTCCTGATATCTTTGCTCGAAGACAGCGGCTATCTGGCGCGTGCCGCCATGCTCGCCGACCCCCTGTTCCGAAGAGTCGGACTGCACGGCAAGTCGTTTATACCTCTGCTTATGGGTTTCGGCTGTAATGTGCCGGCAGTGATGAGCACACGCATCATCGAGAACGCGAAAAACCGCAGGCTCACGATGCTCGTGATCCCATTCATGTCATGTTCGGCGCGCATCCCAATCTACGTTCTCTTTGCAGCCGCCTTCTTCCCGGCATATGCCACGTGGGTGATGCTTGCCCTTTATATCTTCGGAGTGCTAATGGCCCTTACAGCCTCTTCACTGCTCAACCGTTTCTATCACCCGCATGAAGAGACCCATTTCGTAATGGAATTGCCGCCTTACCGCCGCCCAACGGCCAACAGCGTCCTGCATCACACTTGGGAGCAGGGCCGCCAGTATCTGCATAAGATGGGAACGGTAATCCTCGGTGCCAGCATAATCATCTGGCTCCTCGGCTATTTCCCAAGAGCTACAGGCCCCTCTCTAACTCCCCCCGTGGGGGGGAGCACGGCTGCGCAGGAGCAACTGTCAACTGCCAACTCTCAACTCTCAACTTCTCTACCCACCACGGGGGGAGCAGGGAAAGGGGCCCAGATGGAACAGAGTTATCTGGGACGCATCGGCCACGCTTTGGAGCCTGTGTTCGCTCCTCAGGGCTTCGACTGGCGAATGGATGTGGGCATAGTGGCTGGCATTGGTGCCAAGGAAATGATGGTTGGCACGCTGGGTGTGATTTACAACTGCGAGGCAGACGAAGCCGCCGACATTGCCACCGTGGAAGAAGCCGAGGGAACGCGCCTCTCTGCGGTGCTCCGTGAGCACACGTCGCCTTCAGCTGCCCTTGCCTATCTCGTCTTTGCCCTGCTCTATTTCCCCTGCATCGCCACAGTCACAGCAATAGTAGCAGAAAGCGGCCCGTGGCGCTACGGCACATTTGTTGCCGTTTACACCACTCTTGTCGCTTACGTCGTCTCAGCTCTGGTAGCCCTGATTTTCTAACCCGAATCGGTCTTTAGAATTTATATCAGATGACGACAGCTGTTCCGCTTGTTGCAACCATTAGCATGGAGCTGTTGGCACCAATGGTCTCATAGTCGATGTCTATGCCAACAACGGCATTGGCGCCCATTCCCTGAGCACGGTTCATCATCTCCTGTAGAGACGTGTCTTTGGCTTCACGCAGTACTTGTTCATAACTGGCGGAACGGCCGCCAACAATGTCGCGTATGCTTGCGAAGAAGTCCTTGACGATGTTTGCGCCGATAATGGTTTCACCGGTTACCACTCCTTTGTATTCGCGAATGGTGTGACCTTCGATAGTTGGGGTTGTTGAGAGAATCATAATAGTTACAATTAAGGTGTTTCTGTTATATAGACGTAAGATTGTGGCAAAATGTTGCACAAAAAGGAACGTTTTTAGACTAAAATGACATTTTTAATCGCTTTTAGTGCAATTATCCACTTTTTTGTGTACTTTTGCGCCCGATTTTAATCTGTGCGTAATATTAACGTATAGATGTAAAGTCCGATATGAACGCGTTGGATAATGCTAGTATCAAGGACCAAGACTGCTTAGGATTTGCCTCCTTTGCCTTCCCCGAAGCGAAAAGCTCAAAAACAGGGGTGTCGGTAAGGTATGTCCCGTGTAAAGACAGAGAATGGTTTGTTTTCCGCATTAAGTATGGCCAGACCCAAACTGTGGCAGATGCCATAATTGAAGATGGCGCATACGTCTATCTGGCAAAAGTGTGGAAGGACATCCGAAACAAAGAGACGGGCAAGAAGCAACGGAAGCTGTTCCCTTTCATGAACCTTCTGTTTGCATACGTGACGGAGCAGGAAGCCGCAAAGTACGTCATAAATTCCGAGCTGTCGAAATACACGACTTTCTATTACAACCATTTCGTTACAAACAAAACAGGCTACAACCCTCCGCTGACTATCAGCAGCCGGGATATGGAGCCGTTTGTCAAGGCAACATCTCTTCTTGACGAACATGTGATGGAAATCGACCTCAAAACATGTAGGTTCGTGTCCAACGATCTGGTTCGTGTCACCTCCGGCCCTTTCGAGGGCATCGTAGGCCGCGTAGCCCGCATCGCCCGCCAGAAGCGTGTCGTCATCCATCTCAAAGGCCTGCAGTCCGGCCTTACCACCGCCTATATCCCCCCCCACTTCCTCGAAAAGGTAGATAGCGATTAGTTTGCACAATGAACAAAATACAACGTCAGAGAGCCTCAACAATATTTTGTTCAAAAAAAACATCACTAACATCACCCTCAAGGATTATGATAGCTATATATGGCTGTTTTACAAGTAATTAATAAAGCAACACCCGGGTGATGTTTGGGTGATGTTTTACCCCCAAAAGGTGATGTTTTACCATAAAAAGGTGATGTTAATGTGGAATATACCTGCACTCAGCTGCTGTTCCGACTGGCGGGACAAGTCGTTCCCACTTGTGGGACGCTCCTTTCCCGCTTGTGGGAAGAACCTGTCCCACTGGCGGGAACTGCCTCTGCACCTATTGTTGCTCTCACAACATTATAACCTCACAAAAACGTCACCAACTATTTCAAAACATCACTAATTTGTCCAAAACATCACCAAAACATCACCAATTTGTTCAAAACATCACCAAAACATCACCCCAAACATCACCACACAACCCGCTTATTTGCAGCGTTTTAGGCCAAAAAGTGATGTTAGTGATGTTTTTTTGGGGAAAAAATAAATAACACAACTTTCTGAAGTAGTTAAGTAGTCAGTAGTTAAAGAAGTTAAGCCAAATGTCGAAGAGTGTAAAATCAGCCGCAAGAGTAACGGCTTAACTACAGCCCGTAGGGCGAGTGAAGCGATAACTTCTTAACTTCTTAACTACAAGAAGCCAGAGCAAATGCGAAACTTGAATAAATAAGTAGAGCCTGCTGATAATTTGGCCTGACTATACGAGATATTGAAGCTGCGGTTATTATCCGGTAGCAAAGAAGTAGGTCAATAGACAGAAATAGGACAAGACAATGAGATATTTCTTTTGTTTTATTGTTTCATATTGTTAAGTTTGCCTGTAACAGTTGAGGCTCTTATTTACGATATGCAAGGTCGTAGAATAGACCATATTCAAAAGGGATTGAACATTATTAGTATGAGTGACAGCAAGGCCAAAAAGGTAGTAGCAAAGTAGGAGCAAGGGCCGACCTGAAGAAAAATACAAGATAGCGGTGTTCCTAAACACTATTTTTAAGCCGAGGTGCCAAAATGATTTATTCAAGCCTCAATAAAATGAACCCTTGTTGCAAATGAAACAGTTTGTATATTTATTTCTTTTTCTATGCATATCAATTGGGTTAGAGGCTTGTCAGTTAGGCAATGAGGAAACACCTGTTTATAGCAAGGATGCGCCTATATATATTGCTGTATTTGGAGATATCCAATATTTAACAGAGGATTACAAGCATATCGATGTGTATAAACATTCTATTGATTGGATTCGTCACGAGGCTGATAATGGGCACCATTTCAACTGCATTCTTCATACTGGAGATGTAACGCAGACAAATATGCCATATCAATGGAACCATTTTATAAAAGCAACCAAGTCCGTTGTTGATGACATTCCAGTTCTTGCTATGACAGGTGATCATGACTATACATGGGAGGATAATGGCCCTCATATTATAAATCGAGAAAGTACATTAATTAATAACTACCTTAAGTTTCAGTCGGTTACATCAAAAGTTGTGGCTTGGTTTGAGAAAGGACGTATGGAAAACATTGTTGTTGAAAATACAATCCATGGACAACGCATAGATTTCCTAATTCTTGAATTTGGACCAAGAAAAGCAGTAGTGGAGTGGGCTGAAGCTTATGTCAAGGCACATCCAAACCATCATTTCATCTTGATGAACCACGAATATCTTGAGAAAGGAGGAGGGTTAAGAACGACCAATTTGAAATGTGTTTTGAGATTAAAAGAGAAGGACTATGTCACCCCAGAACAGCTGTGGAACAGTCTCATTAAGTGTAATGACAATATCCGCGTGGTACTCTGCGGACATGTAGGGGGAATGTATGCTTTGACTGTTACTCCCAATGATTATGGTCACGATATATATCAGATACAACACAACATTCAGCAGAAAGAAAATCGATATGACAATTGGCTTATGCTTTGGGAGTTTCCTGCGGAAAGCGACAGTGTCAATGTCTGTATATATAATACCAAGACAGGAAAGTATTTTAACGACAAGAGAGTACTTTTCCATTTCAAATATGGAGATTAAACGTGTAGATAATGTCTGAATCAAAGAATCTTAAACAGAAGGCGGTATCGGGAATGATTTGGACGGCATTGCAGAGATACTCTACCATGCTGATACAGTTCATTTCGGGTATTATTCTGGCGCGCCTGCTGACACCATACGACTATGGCTGCATAGGCATGCTGATGATTTTTATGGTGTTGGCAGAATCATTCATTGACGGAGGTTTCGGTTCTGCCTTGATTCAGAAGAAGCGTCCCACGCAGGAAGACTATTCCACGATATTCTTTTGGAATCTTGGAATGGCAGTAGTCCTTTATGGAATTCTGTATCTCAGTGCTCCTGCTATTGCCCGATTCTATGACATCCCGCTACTTTGTGATGTCTTGCGGGTGCAGGGTCTCATCTTGTTTATCTATGCGTTCAATATAGTACAGCGCAATCAGTTGCAGAAGAAGCTAAATTTCAAGATTCTCTCTATTGTCACGATCACAACATCCATAATAGCATTGACTACTACAGTCATAATGGCCTACCATGGGTATGGCGTATGGTCATTGGTGGCCCAACATATCCTGACGGCGCTCATACCTGCTCTTGTATTCTGGTTCTATATCAAGTGGCGTCCTCAACTGGTCTTTTCGATTCAGTCTTTCAAGGAATTATTCAGTTTCGGTTTTTATATGTTTCTGACTCAGTTGCTGAATCAGTTAGGGAGGCATATCCAAGGTTTACTTATAGGGAAGTTTTTCAATGCCTCTACCATGGGACTTTATTCTAAAGCATATGCTACAGAACGTTTAGCTTCCACCAATATTTCTCAGATTATGGGCCAGGTAACATATCCTCTTTACGCTCAGGTACAAGATGACAAGATGGCTTTATCCAATATGATTAAGAGGCTGACCATGACACTTGCCTTCATTACATTTCCTTTATTATTCATCCTTTTGCTTTGTGCAAAGCCAATATTTTTACTACTCTATTCTGAAAGATGGATAGATAGTGTACCGTATTTCCAAGTATTATGTATAGCAGGACTTGCATTTTGTCTGCAATCTATAAACAATCAATCTATTGCTGCTATTGGTAAAAGTAGAGCGATGTTTGTGTGGACATTAGTGAAGCGAGGTGTGGGTATCGTATTTGTTGTTCTTGGGCTAATTCTCTGTGGTATGAAAGGCCTCCTCGTTGGCATGGTTTTCAATACTTGGTTTTCCTATTTTGTCAACATTTGGTTGGTGTCAAAATATATAGGCTATAAATGGGAAGAGCAGTTGCTTAGTATTACCCCTGTTGCTGTTATTTCAATTATTTCTGCACTTATAGCTTATGGTATAGGATACATTCTTGATTTATCTCTTTTCCTAGATGGAGTAGTCAAGTGCATCGTTTACTCCATAGTGTATTGGGGGCTATCGTATATTTTCAAAATTGAAGCCTACGATTATTTCAAAGGTATAGTCATGCCTATCTTTGCGAAGCTTAGGCATCATCTAAAGAAGTAGCAACTTATAAAAATGAAGCCAATTAATAATGAAGCCAATTAATATAGTTATAGCAGGCGACCTTCTGCCATCAGAAGGCAATATAGAACACTTTGAAAAGGGCGACGTAGAGTCTCTGTTTGGAAAGGAAGTCTGTCAGTTGTTTGCAGATGCTGATTTCTCTATTGCCAATCTTGAAGGTCCGTTGACAGATTCTGAATTAAAGCAAGATAAAGACGGCCCTAATATTAAAGCCCCTAAATCCACTATCATGGGAATAAAGAAACTTGGTCTTTCTGCGGTCGCATTAGCAAATAACCATATTACTGATTATCTTCAAAGCGGAATTGATGACACTATTGATGCCCTTCAGAAAGCGGATATAAAGTATGTGGGAATTGTGGGAAAAGGCTTTCCTGTTACCGGCAAGTTCATGAGTCTGGACTTAAATGGGTACAAGGTCTGTATCTATAATGTGTCTGAGACATTTTTTTGTTCTCCTACGAAGGACATGGCAGGTGCCAATGTCTATGACGAGTGGATTGTCCTTAATGAAATAAAGGAATTGAAGAGAAAGCATGATTTCCTGATAGTCATTTATCATGGTAGTGCTGAGTATTTTCCATATCCTACACCGCAGACAAAGACTCGTTTCCATCGTATGGCAGATTGCGGAGCTGATTTCATTACTGCACAACATACCCATTGCATTGGATGTGAAGAGTGGTACGATGGATCATATCTGCTTTATGGACAAGGTAATTTCCTATTTGCACGGCAGAAATCGTTAATCACCAAACAAGGCTTAGTGACAGTAATCACCATCAATGAAAATGGCTTTCAGGTAAAGCATCATGTGGTAAATACTGTCGAAAATGTTCTTCGATATGACTCCAAACAAGACTTTTCGGATTTCAAGAAAAGAAGCGAGCAAATAAATGATGAAGACTTTATAATCTGTCAGTATGCTGAATTAAAGACAAGGGAAATCATGCCAAAATATTTGTTTGCGATGAAAGGTCATTACCCCTTTAGGAGACTATTAAATAAACTATGGCCTCACTATCGTAGCAATATTTGGAAATCTTATACTTTCAATCAGATGCTTAGTAATCTACGTTTAATGAATGATGAGCGTAGAAGGGAAGATATGTATTATGTGTGGAAACACCTTTTGAAATTAAAAAAGAAAAGATGATTGAAATTATAGAGAAACCTGACTGGGTGTCATGGGATGAGATTCACAATGTGCTATGGAAAGCACATGAACAGAACCGCCAGAAAGGAGTGAATATGGCATTCCCTGCACTTCCAGGGGAGGAAATAAGAAAAAAAATAGCTGAAGGACATGGAAAGATGCTTGTTGCCATGGATGGGCAGAAAATCGTAGGAACAGCAGCAATAATAGTAAAAGTGCATCATCTTTGGTGTGGAAAGGGTGACTATGCTTATTGCTGTTTTGCTTCTGTCCTTCCAGAGTACGGCGGTAAAGGTATTTATAAAGACTTAGATCTTAAGAGAGAAGAAATTGCTTTATCTATGCAGATGTCAAGAATGATAGGTGAAACACATGAGAACAATAAGCATAGACTTGATATCGCAAAAAAAGCAGGATACAAATATGTTGATTATAAAGTAACCTCCACCGACCACTATAACATAATAATGGTTAAATGGTTGAATGGATGTCCCTATTCTGACTGGTATATCAAATGGCAGTTCCTGATTCGTAAATGGTGTAAAAAACTTAGGTACAAACCAGGACATGTAAAGAGGTTTGGTATTTGAAATTGTTGTAATACATCAATAGAAGTAACGATGAAACCAAAAGTCATTGTTATAGGGAGAAATTACACCTCCCGTTTGGGCATGATACGTGCAGTTGGACTGGCAGGTTATGAAGTTGTTGTAATAAAGACCAATGGGAGAAAAACCAAGGATATAGATGCATATTCAAAATATGTAAAGGATTATTTATATGCTCGTGAACCAGACAGGAAGAAGTTGCTTGAAGTTTTAATGTCGTTACAGTCAGATAATAGTAAGAGCATTATTATTCCTGTTGATGACTATGCGGCCTCAACAATTGATGATAATATTGATTTGTTGAAGGACTTTTTCTTGTTTCCAAACGTTAATATGACATCTGGAGCCATCAATAAACTGATGGATAAAGACTATCAGAAGATGTTAGCTCGTAAAGCAGGTCTAAACGTTGCAGAAGGATGGACTATAGAAATAAAAGATGGTAACTACGAACTTCCAAAGAGTATAAAGTATCCTTGTTTCCCCAAGCCTCAAATCAGCTTTATGGGAAGTAAGCGTTGTATGAAAAGATGTAATAGCGAACAGGAACTGAAGACAGTGCTTGGCGAAGTTGCAGCAGTAAGGGATTGTCCCATCTTAATAGAGCAGTACATTGAGATTGAAAAAGAGTATGCTACACTTGGTTTTTGTGATAGGGGAAATATAATAACTCCTGCGGTTATTCATCTTCTTGATCAAGGGAATGGAGGTCATCGAGGTGTAGCAAAAATAGGAAAGCTATTGCCTTCGAACGCTTTTCATACGTTTTTTCAACAACTTGAAGAATTTTTCAGAGGATTGAACTTTGTGGGACTCTTTGATGTTGATATGTATGAAAGTAAAGGCATTATTTATTTTAACGAACTTAATCTCCGTTTCGGAGCGTCTGGTTATGCCATCACCCACCAAGGCATAAATCTGCCAGCAATGATGATTAACAAACTTCTTGGCAACAAAATAGGATCCACATGTAATGCGATAATTACTGCTACATTTGTAAACGAAAAAGTGAATTTTGAGGATTATCTTGCAGGCTATTATGGGTGGAAAGAATACAAGCGTATTAATAATATAGCTGATTTTAGATTTGTAGATAGTCAAGATGACCCCAATCCGCATAAGGCATTCCGCAAAGAGTGCGTATTGAGAATCGTTAAGCAGCACATAAAGAACTTGATACATAAAAAATGATGAGATGAAGTACAGAATAGGATATACTCAGGGTGTCTATGATATGTTTCATATAGGACATCTTAATCTGATAAATATGGCAAAAGAACAGTGTAACTACCTAATTGTTGGTGTTAACTCCGACGAATTGGTTCGGGCGTATAAAAAAAAGGAGACGGTCATCAAAGAACAAGAGCGAGCAGAGATTGTGCGCAATCTGAAAGCGGTGGATGAATGCATCATTGTAGATACGCTTGACAAACTGACACTATGCCAACAACTTAGTTTTGATGCCATATTTATTGGTGATGACTGGTATGGTAATCCCAGATGGATGCAAACAAAGGAAGATTTGGCAAAGATTGGTGTTGATGTTGTATTTCTTCCTCATACTGATGGCGTATCATCTACTATACTTAGATTACAGAATGAGAATAAGGTTGAAGAGTCTTTATAATGGCAAATGCATTTTTAAAAAAATATCGTGAACTTGGTAGAATAGTGGGGCGCACTTATGCACCTTTCTGTTTTATCTATTATTATATCCATAGACTATGGGAGAGCCTCTCCATGTTTTTCCTTCAACATCTATTCCCTGTAAACAATCACCTCATAATATTTAGGAGTATGCCTGACTATGCGGATAATGCCCGGGCTTTGGCGGAATACATGGTTGATAATGGTTATACAAAAGAATACAGCATATATTTTGATGTAAATGATATCAAGAAACGTCAAAGTACTGAGAATCAAATAAAATTCATTTCCTGTGAGACAAAACTGGGGTTATACAGATTGAAAAAATTAAAATTAATCGTTACTGCGAAATATCTGATGTCAACGCATAAACCTATTCTTATTAGGAAACGTGCAAGAAAAGAACAGTTAATTATCAATTTGTGGCATGGTTGTGGCTACAAAGACAAAAGCTCTCAGCAAGGAAATGGTCATGCAGTTTTTGATATTGCGATTGTGCCAGGTGAACTTTTTGTAAAACCAAAGTCATATTTTTGGAATATTGAAGAAGAAAAAATCTTACCCATAGGGTATCCACGCTATGATTGGTTAAGAGGGGAGGATATAGGGGCACGGAATATAATTGAATCTTTTAAGAAAGATGCAGAAACCAAAGTCGTGATTTGGATGCCTACTTATAGAGCAGACACAAGAGGCGTATATACAGATAGTAATTCTATAACACAGTTCCCATTAGTTGATAAGGTTGGGAAATGGCAGGAACTGGACAGATATTGTGCAAAACTTGATATTGTCTTGGTTGTGAAATTACATCCTTTCCAAAAGGAATACGGCATCCCTTTTGACAACTTCACGAATATTAAGGAGATTACAAATCAGGTATTTGAAGACTCTGATGTACCAATGTACAAATTCATAGCCTTAACTGATGCACTAATATCCGATTATTCTTCAGTTGCTATAGATTATTTAATAGTTAACAGACCAATTGCCTTCACTTTGGATGATTATGAAGAGTATAAAAAAACACGAGGCTTTGTTTTCGAAGACCCACGTGTTTATATGCCGGGGCATCATTTGTTCACATTCGATGATTTAAGAACATTCTTGTCTGATGTTTCAGAAGGAAATGATCCTTATATGGGACAAAGGAAGGAAATGATAAAAGTCGCTATTAACTCATCTGAGGATTATTGTTTGAGCATTCTAAATACACTTGGAATAAAACGTTGAAATCTCAATTCTCACAGAATTTTTCTGATGTTTGAATCGCTATTAGTATATTGCACACTAGCTTTTGTGATGATTGTTTGTTGTCGCACGGCTGTGAATCGGCTGAACGGCCCACACGGTGATCTCCTTAAGGAACATGTGCTGTTGATGCCAGAAATGTTGATTGCTATGGCCGCTTTTGTATTTGTTTTTGGGTGCAGATGGGGTGTAGGTGTCGATTTCTATAGATATCTGGAAACGTATGAAAGTGGTGGTTCTGAACGTCATGAATTCCTTTTCAAACAAATAACATTTTTCTTACACAAAATAGATGCTCATTTCTCTGTTTTCTTTGGTGTGTGGGCTTTTTTAGACGTCTTTCTCCTATATTATTCAATTCGAAAATACCCGTATATCTTTCCCTATGTTGCATTCTTCTTGATTTTTGGCTCTTATTATCTGCCAATGATGAATGTAATTCGTCAGCATATTTCGACAGGTATTTTCATGGTCTCTATAACATACATTAAAGAAAGGAAGTTCGTTAAATACTTAGCTTGCTGTTTTATAGCGCTGCTTTTCCATAAACTATCTGCTATTCTTTTCGTCTTTTATCCATTGTTAAAAGGGAATTTTGACTGGTTTAAAAGCATACGCTTTCAAGTTATACTTTTGGCTTTGGCCATCTATTTAAAAGGAGGATTATTTATCCGTATGATTGAAATTCCTTTTGCATGGCTTACTGATGTAATGGATTACGATAATTACGAGTTTGAAATGTTACAAGACGAAAGGTGGTTTAGAGGAAAATTTGGTTCTGGCAGAAACTTAGGACTATTTATAGGTATGCTCAAGAACGTGCCAATCATATTGTTAAGTGCCAAGCTGAAACAATATTACAAATCCAAGATGTTCAATTTGTTTTATACTTTGTTCTTTATGGGAGTTTTGGGGGCTATATTGTTTGGCGATTCTATTATCCTGAATAGAGTGAATTATTTTCTCGCTAATTTCCAGATGATCATATACTCTTTTTATGTTTATTTTTGCTTTTCAAAGGAAAACAGAACTCCCCATTTATTCCGTTTAGGAGTATTTTTGTTGTTGCTGCATATTCCCATATTTTGGAATATGCTTGATAATGAAAAGAGTACAGCTCAGTATATGTTCTTTTGGGAGTATGAACCAGATCCAATTCCAATCATAGAATTAGAAGAAGATATGTTTGATTAAATAGCATATGAGATTATGAATAGGCCGTTTCTTAGTTATGTCGTTCCATGTTACAATATGGGGTATTTCCTTCCTCGATGTATCAATAGCCTAAAAAGGCAACAAATATTGGGCGCTGAAGTTGAATTCGTAATGGTTAATGATGGGTCAACCGACAACACCCTATCTGTGCTCAATCAATTTGCAGAGGACGATGATAGGGTTGTAGTTGTTGACCAACCAAATCAAGGTGTATGTGCTGCCAGAAATCATGGATTGGAGGTTGCACAAGGTGAATATGTTTTTTTTCTCGATGGAGATGATTGGATGACAGATGATGCAAGCGAGATAATATATCAGTTCTGTAAAAAAGAAATGCCGAACATTGCCATTTTCAGCAATTACAAAGTCTATGAGGAGCAGCCAGACAAAAGTTTCTCATGGATAGATTGTAGTAAACATATATCCAGTGGAATTTACGAGAAAAGGAGGTATGTAGAAGAAACAGCATTCATTCCGATGTCTTTTAAACTATATCAAACAAAATTCCTGAAGAAGAATAATATCCGATTCGATGAGCAACTGCGTGTAGGTGAATTGTACACATTCTTCATTCTTGGTCTGACGCTTGCGGATACCATTGGCGTATCTCATCAGTATGTCATGAATTACCTTAAGCGAAAAGATAGCAGCGCAACCACAGAAGTTAATGTGGAAAGAGATTTGTCAGCTCTAGATACGCTCCATACCATAAATATGTATGTTAATGGGAACTATGCGGAATTACAGAATCATAAATCTTTTCTTGCACCTCTGTTTTTCCTTATTACAGCGTTTACTCTCATAAAATACATTGGAAGAGGTGAATATACTTCAGATAAAGGGCGATTAATAAAGGCCGTAAAAAATGATGATGACTATAAGAGTTTGCTTAAGTATTTTACTACAACGGGATTGTCATTATCAAAATACTCATATTTGGCATTATCTATAAGGTTTTTACCCGCAAAATTCACTTATAATTTATTGAGAAGCTATTATAAATATGCCACGAGGAATATATGAAGCAACTGAGTATAACATACCGCTTATTACGTCGCATGGAGCTGAACTGAAAGAGAAATACGGTATACCACTTGTTGGTATTGAGCATTGGAGCGAACTGACAAAGAGCAAGCTATCACCATTGCAACGTTTCTGGGGAGAAACAGCCTACGGTAAGGCAGATAGAATCCTTGCTGTGTCTGAATCATTACGTTCTCACATTAAGAGACATTTCGACAAGGAATCCATAGTGGTCCATGACATGCTTGGACAGGAATTCGTATCAGCTCCTATACCAGAACATACCCTCAATGGTAACTTCATTTTTGTTGCTGTTGGAAGTCTAATTCAGAGAAAAGGCTACGACATACTGATTGAGGCGTTCAGACAATCGGGGCTTTCTCAGTCTGGATGCAAGGTTGTCATTGTGGGTGCAGGTCAGGAACATGACAATCTAAAAAAACAGATACAACGTGCATATTTGCAAGATAGTGTTTTGTTGACAGGCCGGAAAAGCAAGGAAGAGATTATCTCAGTCCTGGCAAAGAGCCATGCTTTTATTTTGTCGTCGAGAGCTGAAACATTTGGTGTGGTGTGCATTGAAGCTCTTTCTCAAGGACTGCCTTGTATTGCTACACGTTGTGGTGGACCAGAAGAGTTCATTGATGATAGCAACGGAATCCTTATTCCTGTTGGGAACATAGATTATATGGCTAAAGCTATGATTGATATTTATGAAAATTATTCAAAATACGACGCTATAGCCATTGCCAAGAACTGTCGTAAGAAGTTCGCTCCTGAGACAATCGCTCGGCAACTTACAGAAATATTCGCGAAAACAGTTTCACTTTAAAATACAAACAAAAATTTCAGTCAAGATGGGAACCAGATTAAAGACATTCGTTTGTTCTATAGCATATTCACCCGTGGTTAATAAGATTGTTTCATCTATGGGGATAGTAAGAATATGGGCAGATATGCATGTTTATTCCTCAAAAAGGAAACTTCTTGTCACCGCAAGAAATGTATATGAGGAAGGGACTTCAGTTGGAACTTTTGATGATTACAAGAAGGCCTTGAAAAGACATTGGGTAACGTATAACGAATACGCAAACCAATATGAGTTCTACAAGAAGACAGAAGAGGAAAGAGACGAGTATATCTCAAGGTTGAAGATGGCCTATTTTTATTGGAGATACGCCCCTGGAGTGGCAAAGGCAGTGTTTCGCAATAAGACGAAATTCTTAAAGACTTTTGAGAAGTATGTCTATAGGAAGTGGATATATGCTCCAGATTCCACATTTGAGGATTTTACAAAATTTATTTCCAATTATGACTGCATAGTAAAGCCATGTGATGGAAAATTGGGAAAGGGTATCTTTAAGGTGTATAAAGAAGACAAACACTTAGACCTCAAAAGGCTTTATGAGTCATGTGTAAAAGACAGAATGTTGGTAGAAGAGTGTATCGAGGCATGTGAAGAGCTAAAAGCTCTTCATCCTCAAAGTTTGAATACCATTCGCATAGTAACTATCTCTAACAGAGAAAAGGCATGTGTATTTAGTGGCGTGCTCCGTACTGGTGTTGGAGATAGCGTTGTTGACAATTCACATAAAGGTGGTGTCTCTGCTCAAATCAATGTGGATAAGGGTGTTGTTGAAACTGACGGTGCAAATACCAATGGCGAAAGGTTTATCAGCCATCCTGATAGCGGCATAACCTTTAAGGGCTTTAAGATTCCAAAATGGGACGCTATTGTTGAAACTTGTTGTGAGGCGGCCAAACTGACAGGGAATCCGATAACGGGATGGGATGTTGTAGTAAACCATCAGGGAAATGTGGAATTCGTGGAAGCAAACTATGGACCAGATATGGATATGATGCAAACCCGCTATAAGACTGGTGCCAAGAAGAAGATATATGCCTTGATTAAGGAATATTGTGGAATTGAAATGGAGTAATAAAGTCAAGAATGTAAATTTATGTTACCCGTTAAAGTCAGCAAAAAAAGTATTGGTTTCTTTAGAAGACAAGTTGATTCAATAATCAACTATTTTGCCTGTAGGGTAAACTATAGAATTGCCAGAAACTTCCTGATAGAACACCCTCAACCGTCTCTTTCTGTTAGCGAGAAGAAAGACATTGATAGATTCTGGGGGGAATATAAAATAAAATTGCCTGACTATTCTTGGCATGAAATGTACTATGGTGTTACAGACATTCATGACCCCCGCTTCATTCCAGATCCAATTTTAGCCAGAATATGTTATAAACAATTTAATGTTGAAAGCTATCTAAAAGGCTGGGACGATAAAAACGTATATGAGAGGTTGGTTCCCCATGCCATTTTCCCATACTCATTGTGCCATTGCATCAAAGGAAAATACTATGATAACAAGTGGCAATATTTCCATAAGGATTCTTTGTTACAGTTGTCAGAGATAATTTTCTCTGATATGGAGGGGACGTCAGATATTATTTGCAAAGAAACAAGTGGCTCACTGGCAGGAAGAGGTGTTAAGAAAGTATCCGTTAATTCGGCACAGGATGTTTTTGACTTTCTATGTAATCATAAATCCAACAACTATATCTTACAAAAACGAGTCGTTCAACATCCATTCTTTAATCAGTTCAATCCTACATCAGCAAATATAATCCGAGTAATTTCTTTTAGGTATAATGGTGTTATTAACATCTTGTCCACAAGTGTTAGATTTGGTATCAAGGGGTCATTTACTGATGTAGCTTACGTTAATGGAAAGGAAATTGTAAATGTCGTAGGAATAGATAATAAAGGATGCTTGAAAGACAGATTTGTTACCTTCGAAGGCAATAGTGATGTACATCCTCAGGTACAAGAGAAAATTGTTCCTTCATGGGACAACTTGATTACGACCATTAAAAGGGCACACCATGATTTACCTTTTTTTGATTTTGTTGCATGGGATTTTATGATTGACGTAGAGGGAAATCCAATTTGCATAGAATATAATATTTGGAGGCCAGGAACCATTTTGTATCAATTTGCGAATGGTCCGTTAGCAGGTGAATATACTGGTCAATTCCTTGAATTTCTAAAGGAAACTCCCGTTTCGGCGATACCTTTATATTTTAGGAAATGACAAAATAGAGCAATATATTATTTCTTATTTCATAAATATGGGAGATTTGAGTTTCAGACAACTTTTGAATCGCTACGTATGTAAGACGATGGTAGTTTATTACAGACTTTGTGGATACGACATTGGAGAAAACTGTCGTATCAGTAGAAGTGCAATTTTAGACCGTGCTCATCACAAGGGGGTGCATATTGGAAACAACACTCGTGTGTTGATGGAGGCAATGATTCTTGCACATGATTTTTCGCGTGCTGCACTTGAAGGACAGAGTATGTGGTGTGACACTCGCATAGGTAATAACTGCGTCATCGGAGGAAGGGCTATGATTATGCCTGGTGTAACGATTGGCAATCACGTATATGTCGGTGGTGGCGCTGTTGTGACCCATAACGTGCCAGACCATTGCCTCGTGGCAGGTAATCCTGCACGAATCATCAGACGAGGTATGGTCATCAGCGACAGAGGACAGATATTGGAGAGAGGAGAAAAAGTAAAGCAAGAAGAATAAGCATTGCAAAAAATGACACAAATGAACCAGAAACGAATAGAATACATCGACTTAGCCAAGGGGTTATGCATCACATTGGTGGTGTTGTTTCATGTCACTTCTCGATTAAGAATACATTCGCAATTTGTCATTATCTTGACGACATTCCTGATCCCACTCTTCTTATTCCTGACAGGAATGTTTTTTAAGGAATATGATGGCTTTAAGGGTTTCTTTTCTCGTAAGGTCAATTCTTTGCTTATTCCTTTCCTGTTCTTTTATATCACGACGTCCTTCATTCTGCCAAACATCTTATATTATGGTCTAGGGTTCAGTGTGGCTGCCAAGGAATCATTGGGCATATCTGGCGCTTGGGCCTTTATTACACAAGAGAATTTTGCCAACAACCCTATCTGGTATCTGTGGAGCGCTTTTCTGGCTTGCCTTATCTTTTACGTTTGTATAAAAGGAGCAAACATATTGTCTAGCTCATCTACTTCCAGAGCCGCGATAGTCTTGTTTATTTGCTGTTTGCTGGCAGCCTTGAATACATGGCTGATGGCAGGGAAATTGTTGAAAAATGGATTCTTGGACACTACTTTCGCCCTGATGCCATTCTTCGGCATGGGTTATCTGATAAACCAACTTACAAATATACTTTATCCTCAAAAATGGGACAAATGGCTGCCACTTATCGTTGTAGCATGTTTTCTTATTACGTGCTTTATAGGTGGTAGGTGTGGCTATATGAATGACATTTATCGTATCTCGCCTTTGGCACAGTATGTAGGTGGAATGACGGGTATTCTGGGTATCATATTCCTCTCAAAATATGTAGGTAAAATACCATTCGTGTCTTATTGGGGCCGCTATTCTCTCATGATACTCTGTACTCACGCACTGCTTTTACAGATATATCTACCTATTGTCAGAAAGATACATCTGCCTATAGTCGCAGAAGTCTTGGTTTTACTCGTCATTACCATGTTCAGTTACCAGTTACTCATTCCACTGATGAAGAAATACCTGCCTTATGTGACTGCACAGAAGGATGTGATCATAATTGATAAAACAAAAAATAAAACAATATGAAACAACTGATTATTATTGGAGCTGGCGGCATGGGCCGCACGGTTTATAGCAATGTCTTGGAGAGCCGAGGCTATGGGGAAACATTTGTCATCAAGGGATTCATCGATGATGACCTCCATGCTCTAGATGGCTTTAATTATTATCCACCTATTGTCGGATCCATTAGCGGATACCAACCTGAGTCAGACGATGTTTTTGTCTGTTCCATCGGGGGGGCTGCCCGTAAGGCCTGCATGGAAAGTATTATGAACCGAGGTGGCGAGTTTATCAATATTATACACCGCACAGCACGCCTACTCACGAATGTTGTGATAGGTAAAGGAAACTTTATAGGAGCGGACACTGTGATTGGTAACGATGCAGTGATAGGCAACTACAACATGATACAATCTTACACCATCATCGGCCACGATGCCCGCATAGGCGATTTTAACCGCATAGATACGCGAGTGACTTGTGTTGGCGGAATTGTCATCGGTGACGAGGTTAATATCCACACGTCGGCGGTCATTAGCCATAATGTGACAGTTGAGGACAGATCACATGTGGCTGCACTGAGTTTTGTCATCAAGGATGTAAAAGCAGGGACAACTGTTATTGGGAATCCGGCGAAGAGACTGATGTAAAGGAAATTGAAAGTTGAAAGTTGAGAATTGAAAGTTTATAATTACACAATATACATTATACATTATGGAAATTCAAGAATTTATTGAAAGATTTGCTGGCCAGTTCATGGATACGGAACTGAGCGAGTTTAGTAAGGACACTGTGTTTCATGAACTGGACGAATATACTTCGTTGATAGCACTGATGATTATCTCAATGATTGACGAAGAATATGGCGTTACGGTTGAGCCCGAAGAAATGGCTGCAGCAGTGACTATCGAGGACCTGTTTAACACGGTGAAGGCAAAAATAGGGTAATGGCTGATTATAACCCTTATGCTTTGGCTGGCAAGACGGTGCTGGTGACTGGAGCCTCTTCGGGTATTGGCCGGGCCACGGCAATAGAATGTTCCCGCTTAGGGGCTACTGTCGTTGCAACAGGACGAGACGAGACAAGGCTCAGCGAGACTATGGCTACGCTGATAGGCGATGGTCATGTCTCAATACTGGCAAACCTGACTAAGGCAGAAGACGTGGCAAGGCTGGTTTCGGACTTGCCACAGATTGACGGTTTTGTCTGTAATGCAGGGATCACGCGTCGGCGGCCGGTCAGCTACATGAAAGAAGAAGAAATGCGTGAAGTGTTCGATACAAACACAATTGCAACTTTCATGCTGACAAAGGCCATAATGAAAGCCAAAAAGATGAATCGGGGAGGATCGATGGTATTCTTATCGTCAATGGCAGCGCGCCAAGTGACACCCGGTAATGCCATGTATGCAGCGTCTAAGGCGGCGGTGGAATCCTTTGCAAGGTCGTGTGCACAGGAATATGCAGCGATGCAGATCCGCGCTAATGCCATATTGCCGGGCATGGTAGAGACACCGATGAACAAACAGGGCGCACTTTCAGCGGAGGCTATTGAACGTGACAAACAACACTATCTGATGAAACGCTACGGAAAGCCGGAGGAAGTCGCGTGGGCGGTTATCTATCTGCTGTCGGATGCCAGCGCCTGGACGAGTGGAACATCGATGATGGTGACTTGTTGATGGTTAAAACGTTAAAAGAGAATAGTTGATGGAAGGACTATTATATAATAAGGTGTGCATCGTCACAGGTGCGGCTCAGGGAATCGGCAAGGGCATTGCTGAGCGGTTTGCCGCTGATGGGGCTATAGTATATGCCTGTGATTTGCGTGAAGGAAGTATGGATGAGTGGGCAAAAGAATGTTCTGAGCGAAATAGCACCCGCGTTATTCCGATGTATTTCGACGTGAGTGATGCGGCTGGAGTGAAGAACGCATTTATGGCTATCTTTAAGGCAGAGAAGCGTATCGATGCATTGGTAAACAATGCAGGTGTGGTGTTCAACAAGAAGATAGGCATGATAGTCAGGCAGGAAACAGAACTGATGTTCCGCATCAACGTGATAGCCGTCATTGAGATGGTGCAGCTTTGTTCGCGCTTGATGGCTCGCAATGGAGGTGGCTCCATTGTGAACATTGCATCTGTGACAGCGGTGTTAGGATCTCCTGGGCAGTCGGCTTATTCTGCCACGAAAGGTGCTATCATTTCGTTTACGAAGTCGGCGGCCAAGGAGTTGGCTCCGCAGGGTATTCGAGTAAACGCCGTGGCTCCCGGAATTGTGAAGACAGAGCGATTTGCAGAACTTTATGAGAGTGACGGAGCCAAGATAGATCAGCGTATCTCAAGGATAGGACTTGGAAGGCTGGGTACACCAGAGGATGTGGCGTATGCCTGTGCCTTCTTGGCATCAGACAGAGCCAACTATATTTCAGGAGAGATACTTGGGGTGAATGGATGCGCCTCGATATAATGCATAATTCATAATTGAAGATGGTTCTAAATTTGGACAGGTGGCAGAGGAAGGCGATTGCTGCGATTGACTCACAGGGACAGCAATTGACTTATGGTGAGTTGCGGGACTTTGCGGATATGGCGAAAGAGCTGATGCCGTTGCGGTCGCTAGTGTTCCTGCTCGTGGAGAATAATGTTGGTGGAATTGCATGGACTATTGGAAATATATGTGCTGAGAATGTGCCGTTGATACTGAATGCTCATCTGGACGGAGGATTGTATCAGAACCTGTATGAACTCTATCGACCTCCTTTTGTCTGTGTACCAGAAGGTATGGCTGAAAAATATCCGTATGAGACGGTTGCTACGGTTTATGGTTATACATTGATGAAAACAGGATGTGAGGCTTGTCCGATGAATGACGAGTTGTCGCACCTGTTGCCGACATCAGGCAGTACCGGTAGTCCAAAGTTAGTACGCCACAAATATGACAATATTGAGGCTGCAGCTCTGAATATCTCCACGTTCTTTGAACTGACGGAAAAAGACCGTCCGTTGATGGTGTTGCCACTTTACTACACAATGGGACTGTCGATGGTGTTCAGTCATTTATACGTTGGTGCAACGGTGTTGATCACCAATCTGAGCATGACCGACCGCAATTTCTGGAAGTTCATCAAGGAGGAACGGGCTACCAGTTTCACAGGTGTTCCCTATAGCTTTGAGATATTGAATTTAATGCGATTCTTCCGTATGGACCTGCCTGACTTAAGCCTGCTGACTCAGGGCGGGGGACGCATGCCGAAGGAACTGAACTTGAAGTTTGCAGAGTGGTGTCGCGATACGGGACGGCGGTGGATTGCCACTTACGGACAATCGGAATGTACAGCCCGTATGGCCTGGCTCCCGCCCAAATGGGCTGTAGAGAAGGTGGGGAGTATTGGTATTGCCGTCCCCAATGGCAAATTATCACTCGTTGACATGGAAGGTCATCCTATAACCTCCCCAAATACAGAAGGCGAGATGTGCTATAGTGGAAAGAATGTAACTATGGGTTATGCCCGCAATCGTGAGGACTTGCTTTTAGGCGATGAACGGAATGGATTTATCCGCACAGGGGACTTGGCGTATTTCGATGAAGACGGTTGCTACTATATCGTTGGGCGTATGGGGCGTTTCCTGAAACTATTCGGCATGAGAGTGGGGCTTGACGAGTGCGAAAAGATTATTAAGGGTAAGTTCTCAGGTCTTGAATGTGCATGTGTTGGAACAGATGAAAAGATGTTGGTCTATTTGACAGATGAGAACTATAAGGATCAGGTCAAGGAAGAACTTGTAAGCAGATTGAAACTCGTTGCTTCATCTTTTGAAGTGAGAATCATCAATGAGATTCCGAGGAGCGAAGCAGGCAAAATTCTATATGCGAAACTGAAAAACAAATAAAATAGAATATGGAAAATATTGAAAAGTACAACAATGCCTTTATGCAGGTATTTGGTGCAAAGACTGAAGAGTTGAATGACAACTACGGGAAGGAGACTGTAGAAGAGTGGGATTCTGTACATCAGTTAGGTCTGATGACAGAACTGGAAGATGCTTTTGACATCATGTTCGACCCAGAGGACATCATGGAAATGACCTCATACGTCAAAGGTAAGGAAATCCTCGCAAAATATGAAATTAAGTTGTAATGGCACGTTGGGAGATTAAGAACGTCAATATATCAGGTGTGGCAATGGCTGTGCCTGAACATACCGTCAAGACAGCCGAGATAGACCTTTTTACCAAGGAGGAAGCCGAGCTTTTTGACAATACAGTAGGCATCAAATCACGCCATATTGCACCCGATACGATGTGTGCATCGGATATGTGTCAGGCTGCAGGCGAGAAACTGCTTGCAGAATTGGGGTGGGAGAAAGAGAGCATTGATGCCCTTGTGTTTGAGAGTGTTACAGGCGACTACCGAACGCCACCAACCTCCTGCCTGCTGCAATACCGTATGGGACTCAGCGAGGATTGCTTTTGCGTAGATATTCCGATGGGGTGTTGCGGTTGTATGTATGCCATTACCGTTGCTGGCAACCTGCTTACAACAGGGCAAATTAAGCGTGCATTGGTGCTGGTGGGTGATACGGCTTTGAGGATGGGTTCGATGAAGGATAAGAGTCGTGTACCCCTTTTTGGCGATGGTGGTACGGCTTTGGCTTTGGAATATGACGAGACAGCCAATGAAATTATTATCGACTTCCATACGCTGGGTAGTGGCTATGAGGCATTGATGACACCTCACGGTGGATTCCGCCAGCCAGCGACCCCAGAGTCGTTCGAGTACGAGGACTTCGGCAATGGTATCGTTCGTGCGCCCTATCACACGATGATTAATGGCATGAAGGTGTTTACGTTTGCCATCAGCAGGCCTCCGAAGAGTGTAGAGCAGTTCATGGCAGACTACAACATCAACCGAGATACTGATATAGACTTCTTCCTGATTCATCAGGCCAACAAACTGATTGTGGATCGTGTGGTGAAGAAACTAAAACTGCCGGAGGAGAAATGTCCTTATAACTTAGAAGAATTCGGCAATCTCGGTGGGGCAAGTATCCCTTCGCTTATGGTAACACGTATAGCAGACAAGTTGCGCAAAGAGCCTACTACCATCCTTGGTAGCAGCTTTGGCCTTGGGCTAAGTTGGGGAACTATGCTCTTGAAGACCAAGCCGATGGTGATACCGGAAATCATTGAAATGAAAGATTAAAGATTAGAGATTAAAGAACGATGTATAGGCATTTCTTTAAACGCTTTATTGATTTCTGGATTTCTCTCATAGCCTTAATCTGCATATCGCCTATTTTGATAGTAGTGACTATTTGGTTGCACTTTGCCAACAAAGGAGCCGGAGCGTTTTTCTTCCAAGAAAGACCAGGTAAGGGTGCAAGGATTTTCAAAGTCATCAAGTTTAAGACGATGACTGACGAACGGGATGCAGAGGGAAAACTTCTGCCAGATGCACAGCGACTGACGAAAGTTGGTAAGTTTGTCCGCTCGACTTCCATTGACGAACTGCCTCAGCTGATTAATGTACTGAAGGGTGATATGGCTCTTATTGGGCCTCGTCCGTTACTGGTAAAATACTTGCCACTTTACAGCAAGGAGCAGATGCGCCGACATGAAGTACGCCCCGGTATCAGCGGTTGGGCGCAATGTCATGGAAGGAACAATATCAGTTGGACAGAGAAGTTTCAGCTCGATGTGTGGTACGTTGATCACGTCTCTCTATGGACTGATTTGAAAGTGATTTGGATCACTATCATGAAAGTAATAAAAAGGGCAGACATTAATAACGGAACAGGGAAATCTGCTACTATAGAAGCGTTTAACGGACATAATTAAGATATCATAATATGGCAGAAAGGATTTATCTTTGTCTGCCGCACATGTCAGATGAGGGGTTAGAACAAAAGTATATAAAGGAGGCTTTATCATAAGCACCATCAAGAACAGTTTACGATAGTTATAGTAAGCTTTTTCGTTATTAAACTTTTATCGGCTTGCTTTTCAATTCCTACGCTTTTCTTGTATTCCTGCCGATAGTGTTCCTGCTATATTGGTTCGTTTTTCGTGGACGACGGTGGCAGAACCTGTTGGTAGTCATTGCCAGTTACGTCTTTTATGGCTGGTGGGATTGGCGTTTCCTGTTATTGATAGCCCAGACTTCACTTTGCAGTTATTGGAGCGGTCTGCTTTTGGAACGCTACGAGGGACAACGGCGGAAGCAGCGCATGGTAAGTGCGACTAACATTGTGCTGAACATCGGTATTCTTGGGGTGTTCAAGTACTACAACTTCTTTGTTGAGAACCTTGATGCGTTGGTAGGGTCATTCGGCTGGCATCTGGACTGGGTGACGATGGACATCATATTGCCCGTAGGCATCAGTTTCTATACTTTTCAGGCTCTTAGCTATACAATTGATGTTTACCAGAAGAAACTTCCTGCCACTCATGACCCGGTGGAGTTCTTTGCCTATATCAGTTTCTTTCCGCAACTGGTGGCCGGGCCTATTGAACGGGCGACGAATCTGCTGCCTCAGTTCCAGCGACAAAGGCATTTTGACCATGCGAGAGCCGCAGATGGCTGTCGGCAGATGCTCTGGGGCTTCTTGAAGAAACTGGTTATTGCCGACAACTGCGCAACCGTTGTCAACCAGTATTGGGACAATTATGCAGATCTGCCTGGCTTTACGCTTTTCCTTCTTGGCGTCCTGTTTACATTCCAGATATACTGCGACTTCTCCGGTTATTCAGACATTGCCATCGGATGTGCCCGATTGTTCGGCTTCAATCTGATGCGGAACTTCAACTTCCCGTATTTCTCACGCAGCATCCCCGAGTTCTGGCGCCGTTGGCACATCTCGCTTACCTCGTGGTTCCGCGATTACATCTATATCCCGTTGGGTGGCAGCCGGTGCGATAAATGGAAAATCATTCGCAACATTTTTATCGTATGGGGCGTCAGCGGCTTATGGCACGGGGCTAATTGGACATTCGTATGCTGGGGACTGTTCCACGCCACCCTTTTGGTTATCTACAAGTTAGTCCCCCAGCCCCCCAAAGGGGGAGTCTTGTTGCCAAACCACTTCACCCTTAGGGAGCTGGGGGGTATGGTATTGACGTTCTTCCTCGTGGTTATCGGCTGGATTATATTCCGTGCTGAGACGATTACACAAGCCGCGGACTATTTCTCGGCTATGGTCACAAACAGATTCTTTGATTCCGCGGCCCTGTATGGAGGCAAATATCTGTGTTATGGACTTGCACTTCTTGCCGTAGAATGGTTGCAGCGGGATAAACAACATGCATTGCAGTTTACAGAGAGAACGCCGTTCAACTATCGGCCTGTCCGTTGGGGATTATATTATGCCATCCTGATGATTATTGCATTCTACGCAGGGACAAGCCAAACGTTCATCTACTTCCAATTCTGAATTGCGGTAAATAATCTTAATATATAATCTTGTGCCAACATTCCTTGTATAACAAACTCAACAAGAAATGACTCAAAAAAAAGAATGAATTACAAACCGATTCATAAAATACATTAACAATATATGAAACTGTATGCAAGTGAAGACGAGGCCTATCAGATTCGCATAGGACGTGAAATTGTAGCGGCTTACCCAGAGATTTACAAGCCGTGGGTGATAGAAGACATCAAACAGGACCTGCAGCGTCATGCTGACATCCGGCCTGACATAGCGGGCGGCAGGAGCATAGAGGATATGTTTGCCATTGCCACCTACGACTACTGGCAGTATGGCATTGGCACGTGTTACTGCGAATAAGAGAATACAACTTTCGCAAGTGCTATAAAGATTTGTGTGAATAACTATCACATCCATCACTCTTGAAAGACTGTCAATCAGACGACTACGCCAAAAGTGAGAGATGTGATAGATCAAAATTCATAATACAAGTTCCATAACTTGCGAAACTTGCGAAACTTGTATAAGAGTATTTATAAACAACAACATTAACAAAACGGTCGTTCAGACCCCTAAATCCCCTAACTTAGGGGGCTAAAAAGAAAATGATGAAAGAACCTATTGAAATGCGCAATCTCTACGAGCATGAGACTGACGCTTACAACCTGGAAGGCTTCAAGCCCCAGATTGTCGATGCTGAGTATCTGAAACAGCTTGGCGTCACGATTGAACCTTCTGACGAAACACTTCAAGGACTCATCCGCGGTTCTAAACTGTTCATGAAACGCTTAGAAGAACACACCGTCATCCCCAAGTCGGTGCTTTACTTAGAGGACTGCGACCCCGATGCCGTGGAGACCGAAATCCACAACTATACCGGCCGTTGCCCGACGCTGACCTTCGAGGTAAACCCCATCAAGGGCTGTCACGTAGGCTGTCAGTACTGTCTGGTGACCGACGGCGTACATGAGCAGAAGCTGATAGCCTACGAGAACTACCACCTCTATGTGCGCAAACTCTTGGAGGAAATGAATGGATCCTGCAGCGAAAATCATAATGCCGTGACGAAGGAAGACATCCAGAAGCGTAATCAATTACTGCAGGAACTGGCCAAGGCCATCGTTGAGGCACCGGAGAAGAAGAAGGAGATAGAGCGGCAGATTGTGGAACTGAGCCGTGGCAAGAACTGGAACCACTACTACTACTTCACGCCTAAGACCGAGGCTCTGCAGGAGCCTACGCTCTACACCGGCATTGCCCATCGCATCCTGCGTGAGTTCATCGCCCACTTCAAGAAGTACCCCAACAGCAACGCCCGCCTCTTCATTGCCTCGAAAGCCGGTACCAAGCACCTTTTGGTAGAGAACGAGGGCGAGACCATCCTCGACCTCTTCGAGCAGCTGAAGGACAAGATGCAGTTCAACACCTCGGTGAGCATCATGCCCAAGCCCTGCCGCGACCTGCTGGAGCCCTACGCCGCTCCCATCGAGGAGCGATTGGCAGCAGTGAAGATGTGTCAGGAGCGCGGCATACAGGCTAACTCGGCACTGGTGCAGCCCATCTTCGTGCCCTATCTCACCGACGAGCACATCAAGGAGTTCTTCGACATGCTCCACGATGCCGGCATCGTGAACTACAAGCCTGAGTTCCTTACCGCCTGCATGGAGAACCTGGCACAGCTTGGACAGTGGTTAGGCTACTTCGACAAGACGATGGAGCGCGACCTCTACATGGACTATATCAGCCCGAAGAACGCCGACCACCGCAAGCAGCGCGGACGCACAGCCCCCAACCGTGCACTCTCCATCGAGAACATACAGCGACTGATGAAATACACCGATACCATCGGCATGTCAACGAGTATCTGCTTCTGGGTGCGCAACCAATTGAAGGTGCCCACGAGCATCATCCCCATCATCAACCGCAACGGCTTCCAGTGCTTGGGCTACCAGTCGAAACTCTTTAAGAGTGAAAAGTGAAAAGTGAAGAGTGAAAAATTTGCTACCGCCATCATGGCGTTGCCTAATTATGATTATGCTTTCTGAATTATGAATTGTAAAGACGTTTGCTTTCAGCTGTTTGCTGACAAGACCGACTATTACCATCGCTGGTATCACGACCGCCCGATGCTCATTACATCGGAGCGGCGCGACGAGCTGCGGCGCATGCAAGCCCTGCTCTATAAGTGTATCGTCTATTTGGCGGAGCACTACCGCGAGTGGGTGCCACAGTACATGCCCTTGGACGATAAGGTGATGGAGATTCTGGACCGCCAAAGCCGCTATCCCTTCCGGGCAGGTGCCTACCGTCCTGATTATCTCATCAGCGACGACGGACGGCTGCTGCTGGTGGAAATCTCCTGCCGCTTCTTCGGCCACGGCATCTGGGCCAGCTATCCATCGGTGGTCAAGGCTGAGCTATTCATGGCCGAGCATCCGGACGCTTCTTGGGAGAACCGCTACGACGAGTTGCTAACCTACATGCGCGACGCCATCCCCGCAAATAGTCCTGTCTATGTGCTGAAGAGCGGCGACCGGGGTAGTGAAAGTACCTTCTACACCAAGTTCTATGAGTACTACGGACATGAGGTGACCATCTATGAGGCCGACGAGGTGGAAGCGAATATTGACCAGTGGAGCCACGATGCCGTAGTGTTCAGCGCCCTCAACCAGCACGACCTGCTGTCGTTCCGCATGGAGACGCTGCAAGCCATGATAGATGTGCGGATGCTCAACGACTTCCGCACCATCTTCCTTGCTCACGACAAGCGTTTCCTCAGTCTCATCTTCGTCGATGACTTCACCCGGCAGTGCCTCACGGAGGAGGAAACGGACTTCCTGCGCCAGCACACCATTCCTACCTATCTTCCCCCCTCCACTCCCCTCCCTGCAGGGGAGGGGTCGGGGGTGGGGCCTGAAGTGTGGGAGGATGCCTTGGCACATAAGGATAAATACATTCTGAAGCCCTACGACCTGGGCAAGAGCGTTGGACTGTATGCCGGCGTGATGACTGATGAGGAAACGTGGAGGAAAATTCTTCACTCTTCACTCTTCACTCTTCACTCTTCGTTTATTCTCCAGCCCTTCATCCGGCAGCGCACTTATCCCTGCGTATGGAAGGGTAAGCATTACGACGATTATGTGTGTGGATTGATGCTGTGCATGGACGACCGCTATTTCGACAGCGGCGTGTTTCGCACCAGCAGTGCTCCCGTGACCAACAAAGTGGATGACCGCAAGATGTGCGTCATCCACAGCGACGATAACAAATTGAAAACAAAGTGTTTTGTGTTATGATTGAAGGGAAAAAACATATAGCCATCTGGCAACCGTACTTCTTCCCATACATCGGCTATTGGCAGCTCATTAATGCCGTTGATTTGTTTTTAGTTGCCGACAATGCTCACTTTATCCAGAACAGTAGGATTTACCACAATCACATTTTGGGGCAAGGGGGACAGCCGCAGTACTTCGGTATTGAAATCAGCCATGCTTCCTGCACTCACCTCATCTGTGAGACGAGCCGTGTGGTCAACCTTAAACGTGCTGACAAAATGTGCCGGGTGTTAGAGTACTACTACAAAAAAGCACCGCATTACAACGAGGCGATGGAGGTCATCAAGCCTATCCTGTTGGACGAAGAGCCTGACCTGACACGCTATCTCGTCAAACAACTGAGGGCTGTGTCCGACTATCTGGGCATCAAAACGGAAATCAGATTGCTCTCTGAGGTATCAGCCCGCTGGGACTGCAGGGCTCCGGAAGTCATCCGTCGTGCTTGTGAGCACTTCGGTATTACCAACTATATCAACTCTATCACAGGAACGAAGTACTACGATAAAGAAACTTTCCGCGAGATGGGCATCAACCTTCAATTCCTGCGTCGCAACGATGACATCTGCTACAAGCAACGCTGTGACGATTTCGTCCCCGACTTGAGCATCATTGACGTGATGATGTACTGTTCGCGCGACGAGATACACGATATGTTGAACCGTTACCATTTTGCATAACAATACAAAACAAGA
>Ga0310691_10001669_pt1 | contig 33022 bp, 23 predicted proteins | sample 176DNAGHGlowgp2_FD_203887 | JGI IMG/M metagenome (GOLD analysis project Ga0310691, IMG submission 203887) | Sheep rumen microbial communities from Palmerston North, Manawatu-Wanganui, New Zealand - 1766 DNA GHGlow gp2 (v2) (version 2) | ecosystem: Host-associated > Mammals > Digestive system >... | reverse complement strand
AAGTCCGTGCTCTGCGGAGCACGGCAAGGGGCGCTGCCCCTTGACCCCGCAAACTTTTGAAAAAGTTTGATCAAAACTTCAAAAATGATTCTTAATGAAGTTTCTCGACAGACAGGGCAGGGATTTCAGAATCCCCGCCCTGTTTTTGCGCCTTATTTCACCGCAATCACGCCGTCCAACAGCGTGTACTGATAGGCAGCAAGGCTTGTTGTCTTGCCGAATATCTTGACGCCCTCAATCTCTGAGCCGTTCGATACAAACATCGTGTCCACCTTGTCGATCACCAGCGGATAAAAGCTGCCCGATACGGCATCCTCCGGAATTGTATAAGAGAACGTGCCGATGACGGTTCCGTCCGCGATGGAGATATTGTCGCCCTTCTGTGTGAGCCAGACCAGAGCGCCCGCCTTCGGATCGGTATTTTTGAGGAAATCCGACTCCGGGAACATCTCCTCCAGATCGGTCTGGATATCATTCAGAACTGCATCGCCGCACTGATTCAGATAGAACTGGAATCCTGCAAGAATCGGCACACCCGCAACATAAACCGGAACCTCAACCGTTTCACCGGGCGCACCCTGCGCACAGCCGACTTCGAGATACATACCGGTTTTTCCGAATACGGTGTCCTCATACACAAAATGCGGATTCTCAATCAGCTCGCCGGTCTCGTCGTCCACAATGTATCTGTCCTTGTTGTAATGATCGTTGCCGTCGATGTAAGATACCTCGCGGTATTCCGCCCAGAGCGGCTGATCGCCTGCCAGAGTGCGGCAGTAATAGCTCAGGATGTTCTGCGCATCGGCAATGTTGATGCTGCCGTCCATGTCGGTGTCGGCAGCGCCGTTCACCATATCCGCCTTTGCGCTTGCCTTGTTTGCAAGGCTGTCCGTATAAAGCCGGAGCGTGAGCTGTGCATCCTCAACGGATACGTTCATATCCCCGTTGATATCGCCCATCAGCCGGACGGCGGGGGCTGCTTCTGCCGCGCCGCACGGACTGCCGGCAGATATCGCCGCCGTTGTCCCGCATACCGCGCTCATCAGGATTGCTGCAATTTTCTTCTTCATAATAATCTCCTCCTTGGTTTATGTGATTGTTTCGGAACGGAATCAGAGTCCGCTTTGTGCGTCTCTGTAAATGAAAACAATTCAGAAGGCGATTTGTCCCACTGTTTTTTCAATTTGGATACCTGACCAAATTATTGGAGCGGTTTTTGTATAATGCGCTGATTTTTGCTGGAATGTGAGACTTTTTGCAGTGGGATTTGTTATGATAGTAAGGCTGATGATGCGCAACAGTCTGCGGAACGGAGGTGGTGCGGGATGCCGGAGCAGGATTTCAGCGAAATCTATGAGCAGAATGTCGCTTTTATATACAGTATCGCTTATTCCTATATGCACAGCCGGGAGGATGCCGAGGATATCACAGAGGAAGCATTCGTCCGGCTGATCGAGCAGGCGCGCGGCTTTCCGGAGAATGCACAGCTCCGGGCATGGCTCGCAGCGGTCACGCGCAACCTCTGCATCAACGAGCTGCGGCGCCGGAAACGGAGAATCCGCGACGAACGCCAGCCGGAGGAACTCCCGCTGCCTGCCGCACACGGGCGCGCCGATTCCGATTTGCAGAGCGTGATGCAGGCGGTGCAGGCGCTGCCGGAGAAATACCGGCTTCCGCTGCTTCTCTTTTCCATAGAAGGATACAGCGTCCGCGAAACGGCGGATATCCTGAAGCTCAATGAAAGCACAGTCAGAACCCGCGTTGCAAGAGCACGCGAAATCATCCGAAAAGAAACGGGGGTGGACGGCACATGAAACAGCAGAATCATCAGGATGAGCGCGGCATCTATCCGCAGCTCCGCGCAGAATTTCAGATTACGGAGGAGCAGAAGCAGCGGATCGCCGCCCGCATCCGCGCAAGGGCGAATGCCGATACCGTAACAGAGCCGGTGGCGAAGGCTGCCGTACAGGAACCGATCCGGAAAACAAAGCACAATCAGGAATGCAGCGGCATTTTTGCAATGCGGTTTCTGCCGTTGGCTGCGTGCCTGCTTCTGGCAGTCGGGGCCGGATTCTTTATGCTCCGGAATCATAACCTGACACAGGAACCGGAACAGGTCAGCCGGACGGATCTCGCCGAGCAGACAACAACCGCTGCTTCCGAGACAACGCTGTGCCTCACGGACAGCACCCGATCGGAAACACGCCAAAGCAGTACAACCGATCATACGACAACCTCCGCGGCCGTATCAGGTACAGCGGAAACACAGACAGAATCCGCACAGACAACCTCCGCGACCGTATCCGGCACCACCCAGACAATATCTTCCCCGACAACCGCGCCGACAACCGCATCAACCGCAGCGGCTTCGGAATCATCGGAAGCGCCGGAAACAACCGCATCCGGGAAAATCGGGACAGATCCGGCATATCCCGCAGACATCTGCGTGATTCTGCTCGAAAACCGGACTGCACATCCCGGGGAAACGGTTACAGTGCAGATTGTGCAGGCGAATGCGTACACATACGCGGGCATAGAGCTGCATTTCAAAGCGGAAAGCGGCGGGGCGCCGATGCCGGAGATCGAGGCGGAATCTGCCTTTCAGCCAGACGGCTGTGATGTGATATGCTCGGAATTCGGCGGGAATATCAATTTTATCATGGTCTCTGCCAAAGCGGAGGCGGTTCCTGCGGGAACAGTGCTTTGTACGCTGGAATGCACAATTCCTGCCGATGCGGCGCCCGGTACGGTATACCGTTTTGTGCAGAGTGAAGCGTGCAGGGTTTCCGGAACAGAGACGCACGATACGCATCAGCCGGAGCTTCGGCTCGGCAGCATTACCGTAATTGCATAAGACCCAAGCGCCGGTCTTGCATTCAGGCAGTCTTGTGAGACTTTTTTTCTCTTGCCAGGGAATCGCTCCTTTTTCCGCCGATCCATTGAATTTTTTGCCGCAGTATGCTATAATAAAAAGAACAAGTCCGGGATCTCCCGGCGAAAGGAGTGAACCAGATTGCATAAAGAATTCTTGATGGGCAATGCGGCAATTGCACGCGGCGCCGTCGCAGCCGGGCTGAACCTCGTCTGCGGCTACCCCGGCACGCCCTCGACAGAGGTTCTCGAAACCGCCGCGAAGGGCAATGACGGCAGCCTGTATGTCGAGTGGTCGGTCAATGAGAAAGCCGCACTGGAGCTCGGTGCCGGCGCTGCATACTGCGGTGCGCGGTCTATGGTCACGATGAAGCAGGTCGGGCTGAATGTCGCCTCTGACCCGCTGATGAGCCTTGCCTATATCGGCGTCAAGGGCGGCATGGTCATCCTCGTGGCGGATGATCCGGGCCCGATTTCCTCGCAGACAGAGCAGGATACCCGCTCATTTGCCGCATTCTCAAAGCTGCCCTGCTTTGATCCGACCTCTGTGCAGGAGGCGTATGACATGATTGCGGATGCTTTTGCGTATTCCGAGCAGTACCATACTCCCGTGCTCTTCCGCCCGACAACCCGTGTCTGCCACGGCTATGCATCCATCACCGTGAAGGATGAGGCGGAGTACCTGCACAATCAGCCGGAGGGCTTTGTCCGCGACCCCTCCAAGTGGGTCATTTTCCCGCGGCTGTCCTATCAGGCGCATATCAATATTGAGGCGCGCAATGCGGCGCTTTCGCAGGTTTTCTCGGAATATCCGCATAATGAACTGCGCCCGGCATCGGAGACAGGATGCAGAAAAGGCATCGCAACACAGGGCATCAGCTATACTTATGTTATGGAAGCGCTGGAGGGAAAGCCCGCGCCTGCTTTACTGAAAATTGCGACGCCGTTCCCGTTCCCGGAGCAGCTTGCCGTCGAATTCCTGCAAAATCTCGACGAGGTGCTCTGCATTGAGGAGCTCGACCCGGTGATTGAGCGCGAGCTGACCTACCTCTGCGGCAAGCATCATCTCCATGTCACGATCCGCGGCAAGCTGACGCATGACGTCCGCAATGCCGGCGAAAACACCTGTGCCTCTGCCGCACATGATATTGCGGCGTTCATGGGCTGGGCGCTGCCGGAGCAGGAGCCTGCCGAAGCGCCGCCCGCACTGCCGGTGCGTCCGCCGGTGCTCTGCGCAGGATGTCCCCACAGAGCCTCATTCTATGCAGTCAAGCAGGCGATGAAGGGCAAAAAGAGCGTGTTCTGCGGCGATATCGGCTGCTATACGCTCGGCAATGCGATGCCGCTCGATATGGTAGACACCTGCCTGTGCATGGGCGCGGGCGTGAACATCACGCAGGGAATCGGCAAGATTGAGCCGGACACGAACTGCTTTGCATTCGTCGGCGATTCGACGTTTTTCGCTTCGGCGATTACCGGCGCGGTCAATGCGGTATACAATCAGGCGAATATGACGCTTGTGATTCTCGATAACTCCACAACGGCGATGACCGGTCACCAGCCGCATCCCGGCACCGGCAGAACCATGATGGGCGAAATTGTCGAAAAGGTCAGCATTGAGGCGGTGCTGCACGGCGTCGGCGTGAAAACTGTCGAGACGGTTAACCCGCTGGAATTGCAGAAGGCAATTGATACGGTAAAGCGCGTTTCCGCAGAAGACGGCGTCAAGGCGATTATCTTCAAATCGCCGTGCGCGGTGCTCATCAAGCCGGAGCAGCCCGCTGTCATTGATCCGGAGAAGTGTACGCAGTGCGGGCATTGCATCAAATCGCTCGGATGTCCGGGCATTGTCCGCTCAGAGGGCAAGGTTGCGATTGAGCAGGCGCTCTGCACGGGCTGCGGTCTGTGCGAACAGGTCTGCCCGTTCCATGCCATTTCGACAGGAGGTGCCAAATAATGCAGACGAATATTCTGATCTGCGGCGTCGGCGGACAGGGCATTGTCCTGACCTCGAAGCTGATTGCAGCCGCTGCAATGGCAAAGGATATCCCCGTTATGAGCGCGGAGACGATCGGCATGGCGCAGAAGGGCGGCAGTGTGTTCAGCTTTCTGCGGCTCGGCGAGAATCTGCACTGCCCGATGTTTCCGGAGAAATCTGCGGATATTATCATCGGATTTGAGCCGGCGGAGGCGGTTCGGATGCTGCCCTATCTGAAGGAAGGCGGCAGAATTGTGCTCAATACGCACCCGATTATGCCGGTTACGGCGGCGCTTTCCGGCTCGGATTACACCGGCAAAGAGATGATCGCATATCTGCAAAGCAGAGTGCAGGATATCGCGATGCTGGATGCGGACGCTGCCTGCAAGGCGCTCGGCTCGCCGAAGGCGCTGAATATGATTATGCTCGGCGCGGCGGTTCGGCAGAATGTGCTGCCGTTTACAATTGAAGAAATCGAGGAGATCATGCGCAAAACGGTCAAGCCGCAGTTTGTGGAGATGAACTGCAAGGCACTGCGCTATGAAGCATGATTTTGCGCGCATTTGAGAGCCTGCCGCAGCATTGGCAGCGGATCTTCACACTCGAATGGGAGGCGGTCTGTGCGGGCAGCAAGGCGATTGCCGCCGTCATTGCGGACGGGGAGGGGAGGATTCTCTCGGAGGGCAGGAATCTGACCGGAGAACAGTGCATCCCGAATCCCGCCGCAGCACACGCCGAAACGGAAGCCGTGCGGAATCTCGATATCAGCCGGTATCCCGATAAACACAGCTACATTCTCTATGCGGGGCTGGAACCCTGCGTCATGTGCATGGGCACGCTGGTGATGGGCGGCATCCGGCATATTGAGATTGCAGCGCATGACCTGTTCGGCGGCGCAATGGATCTGATGCAGCACAGCGCGTTTATCCGCAGCAAGCAGATCGAAGTGCGCTGGGCAGAGCCGCTTCTCGGCGATATGCAGCGCGCATTTCAGACCATCCGGGAGCAGCTTTATAATCAGGACGAAGAAAAGAAACAGCGGATGCTGAAGGACTTTTCCGCCTGCAACAAAGCGGGCGTTGAAGCGGCTTGTATTCTGACGGAACGGGGCTTTTTTACGCGGAAAAAGCCTGCCGATTACACGGCAGATGACGTATACACCGCGATACTGCAAATCATGAACGGAAAGGAATGATCTCTTATGCAAATCTCGAACGAACAGTTGAAACTGGTCAATGACCGCATTCAGGCGCTGATTGCCTCGGACAGCTTTTACGGAAAAAAGCTCGCGGAAGCGGGCATCAGCGAAGTGAAAACGCCCGAGGATTTCCTCAGGCTGCCGTTCTCGGAGAAGAACGATCTGCGCGAGGCTTACCCGCTCGGACTGATGACCGCGCCGGAGGACAAAATCGTCCGCATTCACTCCTCATCCGGAACGACCGGCACGCCGGTTATTATCCCTTATACACAGAAGGACGTCGATGACTGGGCGACGATGTTTGCACGCTGTTATGAGGTCGCGGGCATCACGAACAAAGACCGTATTCAGATCACACCGGGCTACGGACTCTGGACGGCGGGCATCGGCTTCCAGAACGGCTGCGAAAAGCTCGGTGCAATGGCAATTCCGATGGGCCCGGGCAATACCGAAAAGCAGCTTCAGATGATGCAGGATCTCGGCAGCACGGTCATCTGCTCAACCTCAAGCTATGCGCTGCTGCTGACGGAGGAGATTGAAAAGCGCGGCATCAAGGATAAAATCAAGCTGAAAAAGGGCGTCATCGGCTCGGAGCGCTGGAGCGCGAAAATGCGGCAGCGCATCGCGGAAGGCCTCGGCATCGAGCTCTATGATATCTACGGGCTGACCGAAATTTACGGCCCCGGCATCGGCATCAACTGCGAACATAATACCGGTATGCATATCTGGGACGATTTCCTCTATCTGGAAATCATCGACCCGAAGACCGGCGCGCCTGTGCCGGACGGCGAATACGGCGAAATCGTCATTACAACGCTCGTCAAGGAGGGCGCCCCGCTGATCCGCTACCGCACGCATGACCTCTCCCGCATCATTCCGGGCGAATGCCCCTGCGGCAGAAAATATCCGCGCATCGACGTCATTCAGGGGCGCACCGACGATATGATGAAGATTAAGGGCGTCAATGTGTTCCCGAAGCAGATTGAGGAGGTGCTCGCGGAATTCAGCGAAATTTCCAGCGAGTATCAGATTCGCATTTCGCACCTCGACGGCAAGGACACCATGCGCATTTATGTCGAGACAAACGGCCATGTCAACTTCGATGACCTGAGCCGCCGCATCGCGGAGAAGGTCAAGAGCCGCATCGGCTTCACCCCGATTGTCAAGGTCGTCGAGATCGGCGTGCTGCCGCGGAGCATGAAGAAAACCGCCCGCGTTATTGACGAGCGCTTTAGCTGATTCTGCAAAATAATCCTATTCAGCAAGATTTTCCTTGCTATTTGTATAGTTTTACAGAAATAAATAGAAATAATCCTTGCATTTTTACGGATTTTTCGATTGACAAGCTGCGCAAATTATGATAAAATGATATCGGGATTCTGTGCGCTTCGCACAAGTACCCCGAGGGATTCAAATACATCCACCGATTATTTTCAGGGGACTTTTACAGGAGGAACGAAATGATGAAGAAATCCAGAATTACCGTTGCAGCGCTTATGCTGACTGCAACAGCGTTCGGTCTTCTGACCGGATGCGGCAAAAAAGATAATGAGTCCAGCTATGATAAGCCGCTGGATTCCGCTGTGAAGGAAGAGCTCAGCGGTCTTGCAAGCAACAGTGACCTGCTCACCGGCGAACTGAAAAACAAGACCATCAAATGGATGGCAAACTGGGATATCAACCCCGACGGCACCGGCAAATCCACTCCGATCGAGCTGGAAACCTTCCAGTCTCACTACGGCGGCAAGGTCGAGTTCCATAATGTTGACTGGAATTCCCGCTATGACCAGCTCGCAAACGCAATCAACGGCGACGAGGGCATCGACTTCTTCCCGGCTTCTGACCTCGACGCGTTCCCGAAGGGCGCGATCAAGGATATGTTTATCCCGATCGACGATTACATCGACTTCTCCGAGCCGGCATTTGCACCGATGAAGGAAACCTATGACAAGTTCATGTGGAAGGGCAAGCACTATGTCATCGTCAACAATGTCTCCGGTGACAACTGCGTCGTCATCTACAACCGCGACACCATCGAGGAGAACGGCCTCCAGGATCCGGCAAAGCTGTTTGCCGATGGCAAGTGGGACTGGAATACATTTCAGAAGCAGCTCACACAGTTTGTCGATGTTGAGAACGGTCAGTTCGGTATCGACGGCTGGTGGTTTGAGGCGGGTCTCTCCGCAACCTGCGGCGTGCCGTATATCGGCATCGAGGACGGCAAGCTCGTCAACAATCTGAAGGATCCCGCAATTGAGCGCCTCCAGAACTGGATGTACGATCTCGGCACCACAAACTGCGTCGCAATCGGCGTCGGCGACTACGGCTGGGATGCACACGCAGAGTACATCGGCGAGGGCAAAACTTTGTTCTATCCTTGCGGCGCATGGGCAATGTATAACGATACCTGGAAGCAGAACTTCGGCGAAAACGCAATGTTCGTTCCGATGCCGAAGGATCCGAATTCCGATAAGTACTACATCCCCTGCGGCCTCGACGGCTATGTCATGGTCAAGGGCGGCAAGAACCCGGAGGGCGTCGCAATCTTTGCAAAGTGCAAGCGCTTCGCAATCATGGATGACCGCGCAAATGAAATTGCAACCCAGCAGCTCTATGATGACTATGGCTGGAATGAGGAAATGGTCAAGATGCTCGAAACCTGCCACAAGATGGCACGCGAGAATCCGTACTATGACTTCTACAACGCAGTTTCGACCGAAGTTTCCAAGGTCATGGATTCCAATGAGAACGGTATCCGCTGCTCCTCGAAGGGTATCGCACAGTGGAGCGAGTCCCTCGGCGTCATCAATTCCGTCATTGATGCATATCTCGCAGACTACAACAAGTAATTTGTTTTGCATTTTATTACAATGTGGCGGAAGCCCGGCATCATGTCGATGTCGGGCTTTTTCTGTGCTGCTGCTTGCGGATTGTCATGGATTATACGGTTAGTTTTCGACAGGCGGAACTGTCCTCTGTGCAAAATATCCAAATACGGACAGAATAATTCTACATTGCACACATCCGCTTTTACTTGCAAAATTACCGGAACTATGGTATAATGATTAAGATGCATAAATTATGTCGCAATCATCCATTTCAGGAGGCGCAAATATGGGGTTCAAAATTAAAAACGGCGTTTTGCTGAAATATGAGGCGGCGGGCGCGCTGGAGCGCCTTGGCATCCGAAAGCAGGATGAAGCCATCACGATCCCGAAGAGTGTAACAGAAATCGCGGATGAAGCCTTCACTATGACCGAAATCAACAGCATCAGCATCCCCGCAAGTGTCAAGAGTATCGGGGAGCGTGCGTTTGCGCTCTGTGCGCAATTGCAGGATGTCGAATTCTCCGACGGTCTGCGTGAAATCGGAACCAACGCTTTCGACGGCTGCCATGTGCTCCGTGCCGCAAATTTACCGGAAACCTGTGAAACCATCGGCGCATGGGCGTTCTGCAATTGCAGCGGTCTGCGTTCTGTTTTCATCTCGGATCAGATCGAAGCCATCGCCCGCGGCACCTTCTCCGGTTGCTCACGCCTGGAGGACGTTACACTCCCGCCGAGCGTCAAGCATATCGACAACCGCGCCTTCTATGCCTGTACTTCACTCATCAACCTCAAGCTGACTGCCGGACTCCGTACCATCGGACGCGAGGCTTTCGCGTGCTGCTCGTCTCTGACAAGCGTCTATATCCCCGAAACCGTGACCGAAATCGGCGAGGACGCCTTTGCCGGCTGCACTGAGCTGAAATCCATTATCATTCCCCCGTCTGTTACAAAGCTGCATCCGTATGCATTCGGATCCGATCACAATATTCAGGTTATTACCACCGTCACCGGAAGCGTCGCACACCGCTATGCGCAGGAGCATGGCATCATGTGCTACACCGAGCGGGAGGCGAATTTGCTGCGCGGTTGTAATCCCGCGTTCTTTATCGAATACGGCATACTGAAAAAATATACGCAGGAATATAATGTCCGCGATATCATGATCCCGGACGGCGTCATCCGCATCGGCAACCACGCCTTTGAGCAGAACCGTCAGCTCGTTTCGGTTGTCGTGCCGGAGGGCGTTGTCGAAATCGGCGGCTATGCGTTCAATGGCTGCCGCAGCCTTCAGCGAATCTATCTGCCGAGTACATTGAAGCGCATCGGCCGCTTTGCATTCCGCGACTGCCCGCTGATTGAGGTCATTCTGCCGCAGGGCATGGAAGTCATTGAGAAAAATGCCTTCCAGAGCTGCACCTCAATGCGCCGGTTCTATATGCCGGATTCCCTTGAAAAACTCGAAAATGAAGCACTGCGCGACTGTATGTCCCTGACAGAGCTGCGCTTTTCCGCAAAGCTCGATATGGTCAGCGACGGCATTTGCAGCGGCTGCTCGTCACTCCGCACCGTCGTGATTCCGGAGGGACCCAAATACATCCAGCAAAATGCATTCCGCGGCTGTTCCAGTCTGCAGGAAGCCTATATTCCGGACAGCGTCGAGGAGATTGCAGGCAATGCGTTTGCCGATACGCCGCTGTTCCGCATGACCGCAGGACACTATATCGTCGGCAGATTTCTGATCCGTGCCGACGGTTACAGCCCGATTCCGGTCGGTGTCCGCAGAATCGGCCCGCGTGCCTTTGAGCGCGGCGGTCTGCGCGCTGCCGTGATTCCCGAGGGCGTCATCAGCATCGGCGACAATGCCTTTGCAAACTGCGGCGTCCTGACCGATGTCATCATTCCGACCAGCGTCACGGAGATCGGCATTGACGCGTTTGCCTATACCCCGTGGATGACCCGCCGCACCGAGCCGTATACGATCGCCGGCGCCAATATTCTGCTTCATGCCAATCTTACACAGCCGGAGGTCAATGTCCCGATCGGCGTGCGCTGTATCGGCGCAGCAGCCTTTGCACAGCTCCCGGTTCGCATTGTTCGCCTGCCGGAGGGCGTCAACCGCATTCAGCACGGCGCATTTTCGTACTGCGACCAGCTCGAACGCATCGAACTCCCGACGACACTCCGCCGCCTCGACGGCTACATTTTCCACGGCTGCACCAATCTGAAAAAGGTTATATTCCGCGAGGGACCGACTAAGGTCGGCCATGCGATGTTCTCAAGCTGCACCGCGCTGAAAACCATCAAGCTGCCCGCAACGCTGACCGAAATTGACAACGAGGCATTCTATCATGCCGGCATCGAGAAGATCATCATTCCGGACGGCGTAACCAGAATCGGACAGTCGGCGTTCAGCCATTGCGAAAAGCTCACGGATATCGCGATTCCGCGCTCCGTCACGGAAATCAGCGAAAATGCGTTTACCGAATGCCCGAAATTCCGGCTCCATGCCGAGGAGGGCAGCTATGCCGAGCGCTATGCGAAGCAGCATCATTTGTCTATGACATTGATTCCGCTGAATATGGAGTCGCTGCTCGCACAGGAGCAGGCGGAGGAGGAGGCCGAACAAGCTGCCGCCGCCGCTGCCGCATCGCCGGTTCCGCGCAGAAGGGAAGACCCGCAGACCGCACCGACAAACGACCCGTTGTTCCTCTTTGCAGAGCCGCAGCCGGTTGCTGCGGAAGAGCCTGCACCGTCGCCCGGCGATCCTGCGTTCCTTTTCGGCGATACGACGCTGCCTGAGGAGCCCGCAGAATCCGCTGTATCGAATGATCCGGCATTCCTGTTTGATACTGAGCAGTTGCCGGTTCCGGGGGAAACAACGGGGTCGGCCGCTGAAACGCCCGCCGAGCCGGAGAACCCCGAGGAAGTGTTCTTCCATCAGACCTTTGAGGATCCTGCGCAGGCTGTGCAGGAGGCTGAGGCGCAGTCTGAGCCGGAAGTTCAGCCGGCCGCACAGAAATCACAGCAGCCGAAATCGCAGAAGAAAAAACAGCAGAAGCAGCAGCCTGAGCCTGTTGCAGAGCCGGAACCGCCCGTTCCGGAGGAAGCTGCCGCAGTGCGCAGTTTTGTTGAGGAGGAGGAGCTCAATTATGCAGAGCGCGTAAAGCGCGAGCTCGCCGAGGCACGGAAGAAGTCTGTGCCGGTCGATCCGAAGGCAAAGCTGCCGCAGCTCGAAGAGCCGGAGAAGCCGCCTGTCGAAAAGCCGAAGCGCAAGCGCGGCAAAAAGAAGGAGCTTTCTGCCGAGGAGGAGGAAATCAGACGGCGCGAAAAGGAGACCCCGGAGGAGACAAAAGCGCGTCACCGTGCCAGCCTGCTTGATGATCTCCCGGATCTGCCGGAGGAGCAGGAAATGCGCCGCCGCGAAAAGGAAACACCGGAACAGCGCAAAGCGCGTCAGCGTGCGAGCCTGCTCGATGATCTGCCGGATGTGGACGCCATGCCGCGCCGCAAAAAGTCGGCGGAACCGCCTGCCGCGAATCCCCCGGAGGATGAGCCTGAGATTCCGAAGCTTGACGAGAATATCTCTCCGGAGCGCCCTGCGCCGGATGCAGCATCCGGGGATGACCCGTTTGCAGATGCAGACATCCACTGGGACAAGGAGCAGACAACCTTTACAATTCGATTCTGATAAAAAGGCACCGGTTTCTCGCCGGTGCCTTTTCTGTATGGTTTCCATGCGCAAAAAAAAGACACAGCCGAAGCTGTGCCTTTTTTATTCAGGAATTAGCGGTTTGCCATGTAATTGTCGTAATCAGCCTTACCGAGGTCATCCTGTGCGAGCGGATCTGCGTGGAGCTCATTCAGCGGAATGACGTGAACGCCCTCGTTGATCTCGTCCCAGGTGCGACCCTTATGAGCAAGGTAATTATCAGTGAAGTGCTGGAGAATTCTCTGTGCATCTTCAGTGGAGATTACGCCGTCACCGTCAGCGGTGTCCATTGCGTAGTGAGAATACGGCATAATTGCCAGCGGTTCGATATACTCGTTCAGATAGAAGCCGCCGCGGATGGTATGTGCCGGACCCTGCTTTGCCAGACGGTCAACGTAGTAGTTCAGAGCATACTGTGCGTCTTCAACAGTGACCTCACCGTCGAGGTTCGCATCGCCGCGGAGAACCAGAATCACATTGAATCTCGAAACTGCTGCGCCCTCTGCGAAGCCCTGATCTGCGATGATGGACTTGGAATCGTAGCCCTTCTCGTCGATGACCTGTGCCAGACCGGCTTCATCCTTCAGAATCAGACCAACCGGGTATTTGCCGCTGCCGACACCGTCGTGCAGGGAGATGCCCATTTCAGCAGGAGAATTTGCCTCTGCGCCGAAGAACTCGGTGACATCGACAACATCATCAACCTGATCCTCACCGGCAACGATGAAGTGTGCCTTAATGGTGATGGTATCGAAATCGAAGGTTGCATCGGTCTCCTCAGACCAGTAAACCAGCTCGTTGTTGCCGTTTGCACCGACATCGAACGAAACATAGGTTGCGAGGGTTGTGGTTGTGGTAGTATCGGTGGTGCTGGAGGTTGTCTCGGTAGTAGTAGTAGTCTCAGTGGTAGTAGTAGTAGATTCGGTGGTGGTGGTGGTGGATTCAGTTGTGCTGGAGGTTGTCTCAGTTGTGCTGGAGGTTGTCTCGGTTGTGGTTGTGGTGCTCTCGGTAGTTGTTGTTGTGGTAGTGGTGGTATCCTTGACTTCCTCAACAATGATCTGCTCGATCACACGCTCAACGTCATAAGAAGCCGTGCCCTGGGTCAGATCGAAGAATTCAACCTGGTTGCCGCCGGTGATTTCCTTGTGGGAAACAACACCGATAATGTTGTAATCCTTGGTGAAGTCAGTGACTTCTGCGCCTTCGCCGTCAACGACGGTGTAGCTCTGATATGCGTCATCGGATGCATAGCCTGCGAGTGTTTCGAGGTCTGCGCCTGCGATGAATCCCTCGTCGGTGTAAACTGCCTTGATTGCATCGAGCAGCTCATCGGTCTGCTCATCAGCAATGCTGAAGGTGCCGTTGAAGGAGTAGCCGTTCGGGATGTTGATGTTGTAATCGTAGCCTTCGTTGATGATGTCAGCGATATCGGAAACAGCCAGATCAACCACAACGTTTGCCTTGCTGTTGTTGACAGCGTTCTTTGCATCCTCGAAGTAGCTGGTGACACGCTCGTCAGCGAGCAGATCTGCAAGAGATTCAGGAACTCTCTTGCCGAATGCCTCTACGACTCTTCCTGCAACTTCTTTCGGAATTCCGCAGTAGTAGATCTGAAGCATCTTGGAAGCAACAAATGTCATATATGCTTCTTCCGGATCGGTGATGCCTTCAAATACAAACGGCTCATCAGCTTCGAGATCCTCGTCTTCGATGTTGTTCACGGAGGAGACATCGAACATTGAAGAGAGAATCTGGTTGATGTAGTCGATCTTGTTGTGGAGTTCCGCATCAACCTTCTCAACCTTTGCGACGTTGGTCGGGTCGTTCTTCAGGCAGAGTTCCTTAGCCTCAGCGAGCTTCTTCTCAGCGTAGAGCTGAATTGCTGCATCGCCTGCATGCTCGGTGCCGTTCTCATCCACGATGGTCAGACCGTAGGTTGCGGTCTTATCGTCGAAGTTGAACTGACCCTTGACGATTGCCTTGCCGCTTGCATGGAACTGCGTCCAGTCAATCGGAACCTGGCCTTCACTGTAAAGGTTCTGAACGATCGAGCCGAGAATGTCGCCGAATTCGCCGCACTCCAGCGTGAGGCTGTAAGTGCCGTCCGTGTTGACTACAGCGGTTGCCTTGTCAGCAATCCGAGCCAGCAGAGCGTCCATATCCTCGGAAGACATGTACTTTGCAGCGTGTGCTTCCAAAAACTGCTTTGCGCGATTCTTGAAGCCCTGTGTGCTGTACTGGAAGGTGTGATTGTCGCCCAGCTCGATGAACTTCGACTCAAGCAGATCTGCCCAGTCGGAAACCTGCTCAGCCTTCAGCGGAGCTGCCGGATCAATCGGAACATTGAGAACGAATGCTTTGTCAACAGTCAGCGTATCAGCAGCGCTGACATTGACATTCGCGGCAACAGAAACGAGCTGGCTCAGTGCAAGCACGGAACCGGTTGCTGTTGCAAGCGTGCGCTTGAAAAGTGATTTCATTCTAACCTCTCCTTAATAGTGGATTATGTGATGTGTCCGCCGGTTTGCCGACTGCGCGGGGCAGCGGCGACTCGGAATTTGAAAGGGGACACATATACATAGTGCCATTATAGCATTCTTTGCCGGAAAATGCAAGCCCTTTTGATCAAATTGTTAAGATTCTACAAACCGGACTGTTTTGTATGCCTCTGTTTGGCTAATTTTCACACGGCATTTTCTGCGGATTCAGCCGGATTCTGCGTATTTTCGGTGTATAAATGTCATTTTTATGCGTGATTCCAAGTTAATACATAAAAATATATCAAAACCTCACAAAACCTATTGACAAAACAAAATAATCGTGGTATAATAAAGCCATAAAGAAAGAGCGACAAGCTCAATCAAAGACTGGAGGCGTTTCCAATGGGCTGCTGATGACAGTTCCCGTACTGATTATGAATGAAAGGGTGTGCTTCCGATGCAGGAGTACAGCCGCGGCGCATAAACCGCGTATCAGGAAGAAATATCACAATGCATAGGGTGTGATTCCGATGCAGGGATTATATTTGACCAAATAAGATGAAGGGTCTGCGGATGAGATGCCGCAGCGACGTTCCGGGGTGGTATAGACCGGGGCGAAACAATATGAACAAGAGCAGCATTGCCAACCCGTGCAGGCAGTGCTGCTGTTTTTTTGTAAAAAACAAAGCGCACCGAAGGGGAGTGCCCTGCCGGTGCGCCTTTATCGCAAAGCGCCAATGCACACAAGCCCTTTGAGCCGGAAGCTGTTCTGAGGGCTGTGTGCATTGCTGCATACGCTGCCACTCCCGTATCATTTCAGGGCGCGGGATTGCCGCTTAGCAGTAGTATATGCAGATTTCGCAGAAAATGCAGCATGACCCCGCGATTTTTTTGCGCCGGCTGTCATAGATCTGCGGCGGGGTGCATAGACTCAGTGCAGCATCATCCGGAGTATGTGGGCAGCATAACCGAGCGCAAACACTGTTGTTGCGCCTGCAATCGCCGCGGTGACGATTATTTCGACTCTGAGTTTTTTGCGTTTTTGCTGCTCTTTCTCCTTCTCGATTTCGTCCAGAGTTTTGCCGTTCAGGAAGGCGAGCAGCTCGCGCTTCGTCTGAATATCGTGTTCGGCAAAAATCTGCTGCTGCCGGTGCATAGACAGGAAAAAGATGACAGACAGCGCCCCTGCCAGCAGGCAGCCGAAGATCAAGCCGATCTCTCCGCCGTATTCCGTCAGCAGCGTCGGTATGATAATCAGCGCCGACATCGCACAGAGAGAGAGCGGGCGCAGTCTGCTGACTATTTTGATGTCATTGTTTTTTACGGTTTCCTTCATTGCTGCAACATCTCCTTTTACCATTTCATCGAGGGAGATGCCGAAGAGATCGCTCAGGATCAGCAGGCTGTGAACATCGGGAAAGCTCTTTTCTGTTTCCCAGTTGGACACCGTTTGGCGGCTGACATACGCGCGTTCTGCCAGTGCCTCCTGTGACCAGCCCTTTTCCGCTCTGAGCCGTCTGATCGTCTTGCTCAGCTCCATTGCATCCGCCTCCTTTTGCCGGTTGTATCCCGGCTGAGATCATTGTAGCAGAATCCGGTTCGTATTTCTACCAAAATCGCTTTGCAATTGCCGAAATGCGCTGCAAAAATATTTTGACAGCACGCAATTGCGAAGAAAACAACAAAGCCCTCCTGAAAATCAGGAGGGCTTCAATGCGCCGGAAGGGATTCGAACCCCCGACCTACTGGTTCGTAGCCAGTTACTCTATCCAGCTGAGCTACCGGCGCATCTCACGGACGTTTCATCCGTCAACTCTGCTATTATATCACAAAAAGCCGCATTTGTCAAGCCCTTTTGAGAAAAATTTTCCCGGCACAGTCTCCTGCGCCGGGAATCTGATCTGTGTGATTACCCGTCGATGCCGGTGACGGTGAAATCAACCTCGCACTTTTTCCATGTGCCGAACGATGCCGGATCAATGATCTGTGCGGAATACTCGCCGAACTCACCGGTTACGGCGCCGTCGGCGGTGTGTGCGTCATTCGGGAAATTGTTGACCCACTGGTTGTAGATGTTTGCGCGCATCTCCTTGCCGTCGTCGGAGGAGGTGTAGTTCTTCGCCTTCATCTCAACCGGTGTGCCGTCAAGGCGGATCTCGTTGATTTCGATGCTCATGTTCGGGTAGAGCGTGGTGCCGCCCTTGACAATAACTGCTGCAAACTGTACGCCGCTGACCTCAAGCTCGCCGTTGACGTCGCCGGTTGCATCGTAACGCAGGCCGTTTGTGTCATTGCGGACGCTGACGGTGTACTTGCCGTTGCCTTCAATCTTGGCAACGCCTGCGTCATAGGTCATACGCGGTTTGCTGGAGCTGGATTCGGCAGTGCCGTCGTATGCGATGTAGAACTGTCCGTCGTTGATGTAGAGGAATGCGTCGCCTTCCTCGGCAGCAACGGCTTCTTCAAATTCCGCAGAGGAGGTTTCAGCCGAAGCTGCGGTTGCGGCTGTTGCAGCGGTTTCTGCTGCGGAGGATTCGCCGGCTGCTGTCGATGCTGCTGCGTCGGCAGAGCTTTCGTCAGCAGAGCTTTCACCGGCAGAGCTTTCGTCGGCGCCTGCTGCGGAGCTCGGTGCAGACGATGCGGAGTCGCTGCTCTCGGAAGAGCCGCCGCAGGCAGTGCATGCGGCGAGGATCATTGCGGATGCGCAGAGCGCAGCCAGAAGTTTCTTTGTGCTCATGATTCGGATACCTCTTTCTTACGGTTTTATATATTTTTTTGTTGGGGAATGGGTGCGGAATCCGCATCTCAATCCTTCATTTTGTATCATACAACATTTTGCGCAAAAGTGCAAGTGGGAAAAAGCCGAATATTCAGGAAAATCATCGCATAATATTGAGCACGATTCACAAATTTTTGCAAAATGAATTGGCGCGGACGGCGAAATGCATAAAGCGGCGCATAAAATTTTGTTACATATTTTGCGAATAAACTACCGAGAGGACAAAATCGGAGTGATAGTCTGATTCCATCGCCGGTATTATACAGAAAGTTGTTTTTCGTCGGGTATTTACAAAAAACGCAAACTGTGCTATAATTAAATCAGGTAAATGCTGTTTTTCAGCAGCGAATCCGGTGCTTTCTGCAAGGCGGTATACTATTTATAATATATAAAAATGGCAGAGCGGATCCTGACCGGGCAGAACAATAAAGGAGGGATGCACATGAAGAACGGTGTCCGGATGTCGGATATCGCAAAGGAAATGGGCGTCAGCGTTGTGACAGTCTCCAATGCGCTGAACGACCGCGGCGGCGTCAGCGAGGAAATGCGCCGGAAAATCCGTGCGCGTGCCTCAGAGCTCGGCTACCGTCCGTCGGCACCGCGTACACCGCGCAAGTCGGCGTCCGAGCTTCAGGAGCAGGGCGGCAGCATCGGCATCCTGACCAGCGAGCGCTTCGCGGGTGTCCGCGGAACCTTCTACTGGTTCCTCACCGCCGGCGTCTCGAAGGAACTGATGCATTGCAACCTCTACTCGGTTTACGAGAGTGTCTCGGAGGCGGATGAGAAAAGCTGCAATCTGCCGCGGATTGTCACAGACCGGCAGGTGCGCGGACTGATTGTTGTCGGTCAGCTTGCCGGGGATTATCTCGAAAAGCTCGCTTCTGTCCATATTCCGATTCTGTTCCTCGATTTTTACGATAAACACAGCGATATTGACGCGGTGATCTCCGATAACTACTATGACAGCTACCTCATCACAGAGGAGCTTGTCAGGCGCGGACACAGAAATATCGGGTTTGTCGGCAATGTGCTCGCGACCAGCAGCATCCATGACCGCTTCCTCGGCTATATCAAATGCCTGATGGAGCATGAGCTGCCCTACCGGCAGGAATGGACACTCGATGACCGGCTCCCGAACGGCGTCAGCCTGACGGAATGGAATCTGCCGGAGGAAATGCCGACCGCTTTTGTCTGCAACTGCGACGAGACCGCGTTCCGGTTTATCGGCGAGCTTCAGCGCAAGGGCTTCCGGGTGCCGGAGGATATCTCCGTTACCGGCTATGACAACTACACCGTTTCCGATATGTGCAAGCCGGCGATCACAACCGTTGAGGTCGATCTCTCCGAGATGGCGCATACCGCCGTGAGCCTGCTGCTCGCACGGATCGGGAATCCGCAGAAGCCCGCAGCACGCCATGTAATCCCCGGCAGAATCGTCATGAAGCAGTCGATTGACACCCCGCCGGCGGGAATTTAGGAAAATCGCCCAAAAAGATCGGAAAAAATTTGGACAAAAAACAGTTGCAATCGAAAATTATATATGGTATAATATCCCTATGGATCTATGTGTGGCTATTGCTATGCCCATTTGCAGATAGCAGGAAGCGCCGGTATCTGGGACACAGATACGGAACCGGCTTCATGCCCCTGTATGGCGTGCGCTCAGTTGCACACGGATATACAGGAACCGCCGGGACGCTCCCCGGCAGCCAAAAATCGAAATCATGCTTTCAGGAGGTGGTTTTATGCCAATGAGTTTCGCTTATACAGCGAAGGACGCAACCGGTAATGTTCGCAAGGGCGTCATGTCCGCAGAGGATGAGCAGGAATTTCTGGCGAAAATCCGTGAAAAGGGAATGTATGTTACCGAGTACAAGGAACGGCAGTCCAGCGTCAAAACCGTCAAAAAGTTCAAGACGAAGGATCTTGCTTTCGCAACCAGACAGCTCGCCGCGATGCTGACATCCGGTCTGACTCTGGTCAAGGCACTCGACATTCTCTGCAAGGAGCAGGAGAGCGAGGCTGCTCGAAACGTATGGCGCGATGTGTACGAGAACGTGCAGAAGGGTGAATCCTTCTCCGATGCACTGGAAGTTCACGGCAGCGTCTTCCCGACTCTGATGACCTCTATGGTCGGTGCCGGTGAATCCTCCGGTCAGATGGATGTCATCATGCAGCGACTCAGCGACTACTACGCAAACCAGAACAAAATCGCAAACACGATCAAGAGCGCGATGGTCTACCCGATCATTCTGGTCGTCCTGACAATCGCAATTGTCATCGGCGTTTTCGTGTTCATCATGCCGACATTTACAAACCTGTACGACGATCCGGACGAGATCCCGGGTCTGACAAAGGCAATGATGGGCATCGGCGATTTCCTTACAAAGCATTACATCATTATCATCGGCGCAATCGTTGTGATCGTCTTCGTTACAATCTACGCCCTGAAATTGCCGGACGTGCGATTGAAATGGGACAGATTCAAGATAAAAGGTCCGGCATTCGGCAAGCTCGTTGTCAAGATCTACACCGCACGTTTCGCACAGACAATGGCTTCGCTGTACTCCTCCGGTCTGCCGATGGTCGAATGCCTCAAGCGTTCCTCTGATACGCTGAACAACACCTACATCTCCCTGAAGTTCCGCGATATCATCGACGAGGTTAAGAGCGGTGAAACGCTCAGCTCCTCGATCCAGAGAGCCGATATCTTCGACTCCATGTTCTGCTCCATCATCTTCGTCGGTGAAGAAGCAGGTGCTCTGGACGATATCCTCGCAAAAACTGCTGAGTATTACGACGAAGAAGCGGATTCCGCCGTCAAGCGTCTGTGCTCGCTGCTCGAACCGGTCATGCTGATCGTTCTCGGCGTTATCATCGCACTGGTCTGCGCCGCGTTCTTCCCGGCACTGTACGGTTCCTTCGAGGGCATCGAAAACGCATAATCCCGGTACTGAGCTGTGCGGCGGGTCGCGCCGCCGCACAGATAATCACGCGAACTTTAATAAACAGAGAGGTGGATATCGCAAATGCTTTCCTTTGACATTACCGACCGCAACATAAAGATTATCAAGGGCTCTGAGAGCAACGGCAAGGTTCGTATCAGCTCCGCTGCAACCCTGAATCTCGAAGAAGAGGTCATCGTAAACGGTCACGTCCGTGACGTGCCGCGTCTTGCAACACTCATCAATCAGGTACTTCGTACAAACAAAATGCCCGACAAGGAAGCAATCGTCAGCATTTCCTCGAACATGACGATCTTCAAGGAGCTGCATATTCAGAAAACCGAAAAGCAGCAGGACTTCATGAAGATGGTTCGTGCGGAAATGGCAGCAGCACTCGGCATTGATGATTCCTATTCTGTATCTTACATCGTCGTCGGCGATTCCGAACAGACACAGGGCGCTCTGAAGGTTCTCGCAACCGCGTGTCCGTATGAGGTTGTGGACTGCTACAAGAGAGTCTTCAATATGCTCCAGATCAGTCTGCGCAGCGTGATGATCGGCTGCAACTGCATCACCAAGGTTCTGCTCGCAGATACCAAGGTCAAGTCCAAGATGCCGCTGCTCGCCGTGCAGATCGACAACAACTTTATCTCCCTGAACCTCTATGAGAACGGTCAGCTTTCGTTCTCCCGTTTCGCTTCCATTTCTGCGGAGGATTACGATGATTCCGAGGACTATGTGTTCGAGGCAGTCAACGAAAACATCTTCCGTATGCTGCAGTTCCAGAAGTCCAAGTCCGGCAGCGAGCCGATCGAAAATGTCGTATTCTACGGCGATACGCATGAATACGTCAGACTGACGAATGAGCTCGAGAAAATGGGCATCCGCACGAGCATCATCAATGTGCCGCCGCAGGTACACGGATATGAGAACCTGGAGTTCTCGTCCTACGCCAATGCGATCGGTGCAATGTTCAAGCGCAATAAGGACACTGAGCGCATCAACCTTCTCGAAACCGATACCGTCAACAACAATAAGATCAAGTCCGACTCCTCTTACTTCATGCTGCTCGGCATCTGCGCAGCTGCTTCGCTCCTGATCTGTGCCGGTACATGGTTCTTCCTGAAGCTGAAGGATGACAAGGTGCAGGATGACATCCAGCTTATCAATGATAAGAGCGCATCTGATTATGCGGCATCCCTGGATGCACAGATTGACAAGCTGACCGTAACACAGGATGCCGTTACAGTCTACCACGACGGCGTTCTGGATGCTTATCAGGCATATGTCAGCCGTCCGAAGCCTTCCAAGGCACAGTTTGAGGAAATCGAAAATACAATCAAGGGTACAGTCAGCAAGGTGCTGAAGATTGAGGATGAAGAAAAGCTGAAGGACGCATATAAGATTCTGTCTATGAATTATACTGACGGAGCTTATGTTGTTGATCTTGAGGCGGATGCCGATCCCGATCTTCCTGCTCCGACGCTTCCGGCAGAAATCATTAAGGCACTGCGCGGACTGAGCGATGTGTCAGAGCTCACATATTCCGGATTCGATATCGCTGATAAGGCCAAAGAAGAGGACACGAAAAACAATAATAACAACAATAACATGAATGAAGGCGAAGGCGAACCCGCCAACATTATCAACAACAATAACAACAATAAAAAGGACACCGGCGAACAGCGCATTACAATGAATATGTCGATCACGATGAAGGGCGGCAATGTGGATCTGGCAGCGCTTGGCATGGCACAGGATGAGGAGGTTGCAGAACAATGAAATTTGGTTATAGAGACAGAATCATTCTGTTGATCGTGTGTATCGTAGTAATTTTTGCTGTCGGCATTTTCGTTTTCATTAAGCCGAAGTGGGAAGATCTGAACAATCATCAGGATTCGCTGAAAACCGCGCAGGAAGACTGGGATAAAAAGCGAAAAAATTATGATCAGATCACGACCAGACAGGGCGTAATTCAGAGAAAGTATGATGAGTCAGTTGTACTGGCTGAGGGCTTCAGCCCGGAGATGTCTTCGGTTGAGCTCGATGAGTTCCTGCGTAAGGAATTTCTGAATACGGAAAAACATCAGAAGGATGAGGTTGAGGTTCGCGGCGCTTATTCGGTTTCGGATGAGGCAACAGCATCTCTGAGCTATTACTACTATACGCCGAATGTGATTACCTATCCTCTTCTTGAGAGTGCGGACCTGGACGGTTCTCTTGCAGATGCTGCGAAAGAAAAGCGCAAGACCACCGATTTCCTTTCTTCCCGTTCGTCTCAGGCGGTGGGAAGCGGCCGATCGACCTTCACGCTTCGGATCAACCGTGAAGACACCATGGCGCTTCTGGACGCAGTCAATGCATACGCAGAGTCTCATAAGGATGCGATGATGATCAACTCTGTGACACTTGCCAAATGCGACTTCAATGAAGATCTGGAGACAGATAAAAAGGGTAATGCAAATCAGCAGCTTGAGCAGGGCGACGACCAGACCGGACTTCCCCCCCAGAACAACAATAACAATGCAGCTGCAACAGAGGACGGAGTAAAGGCCGGCTACACGGATGTAACAATTGAATATACGGTCTATTACATCCAGGAACCGACTCAGCCGTATATCGGCGATCCGTATGATGCAGCAATCTGGAACGGCGAGGAATGGAGAACCAAGGTCGCAAAGTAACTTGAAAAGATTAGGATTGCCTTCTTGCAAAAACAAGAAGGCTATCCGCAATTGAGAAAGGTGGTTTCCCATGAAACAGATTTTAGAAGAAAGGAAGGAACGGGCGAAGAAAAAAGGCACAGTCCTGTTTACCGTTGTCGGCGTGATGATGGTGCTGGTTGTGTTCCTGATTTCAACGCTGATTCTGACCTCAGCTGCAAACCGCCGATCGTACTACACATATTACGAGTCGCAGGCACAGTATGCGGCACAGGCAGCACTTGATGCAATCACGAACTCGGCTTACAGTAATAATGCATTTTACAATTGGGTTTCGGAAAAAGCGGTGAACGGCGCCGGTCAGCTGCCGATTACCGTTGACTTCGCAGATAATTCCGGTATCCAGTTTACCAATGACAATAAAGTTGTAGAATGCTTTATCGAGCGCGTTCCGGATAATTACATCTGGGACGTTGATACCAGCGCGATCCATGCACAGCGCGCATGGAAGATTACGGCAACCGCTTCTGTCGGAAAGGGCAGAAACCAGGCCGATTACACCGTTTGCAACTATATTTATGAGGCATACCGCCCGAATACGGCAGACCTCGGCAACAGCGTTGCAAACAAGTCGGAAGGCAATACCTATTCGTATACCTATAAGCCGCCTGCCGATGAGGATGACAGCAACAACCCGCTGGTCGGCGCAATGACGAGAATCGGCATGGCAAGCACAAATAACAATGTTCTCTGCCTGGGCCCGAACTCGGCGAATGTCGGCACACTGCCTTTCGGACGCGGCTTGTATGACAAAGCACCCAGCACTTACAGTGTTTCACTGGACAATATCTATCAGGGCGTCGGCAACGGACTGTTTGTCTCGAACCTGAGCCCCGGTACCTACTTTGAGCATCAGTTCCAGAAGCGCGGCGAAGGCTTTGTGGTATACGGCAACTTCACCGGCGGACAAAGAGGCTCTAATATCTACGCAAATCTTCAGAACAGTTATAAGGCGACTACATATAATGAGCTGAATTATATCTATGTAGACGGAAAGTTCTCTGCCTATAAAGCTGCAATCGGATTTGTGAAGATACAGGATGCCGGTACGACGATCGGCGAATTCCCGGTCAATGTGTATGCAGGCTGTGTGGAAGCAAACAGCGACGGTCAGGGAATCAGCGTTTACGGCGATATGTATCTGTACGATCCGGATCAGTCCTCTGTGCTGAGATCTTTCGGACCGGGAACAGCACTTTACCGGTTCACGGATAATCAGGTGAACGGTACGAATAATTCGCTCAGCTACAGCAAATCCTGCGGTAATCTTTACTGCAATAACAAATCCCTGGAGATCCACGGAAATAACAGCAACCAGAAATATCAGATCATGGGCGATCTGTATTTTACGAATCCGGTCGGTACTCTGAATATTCAAGATGCGTATATTGACGGTAATGTATATTGTGCCTGCCCGAAGGCAAATGTAACTGTGGATGCCAATAAGGTTACAGGTCAGATTTATTATGACCAGAAGGGCACAAACATTTACACCAACGGTAAGCCGCCTTCCGGAAAAGTAACGGAACAGGTTGTGACGCCCGGCGCGGTTACTTATAAGTATACCTTGGTTCTGGCGCAAGATCAGTTTAATAGTATGCCTTGGGATCAGGTTCTGGCATACCAAAATGCAGAAGGCAATAAAATTGCTTATTGGAGCGGCGATCTGAAAGATCCGAATCAGTTTACAGCAGCAGGAATTTATCACGAGGAGGTTATCACGGGTCAGCCTACAACCTCCAGCGTTACGAAGACAATCAATTATGATTTCTCCCTGTTCCCGTTTGCTAAGCGCCTTGATGAAATCTTTACAGCATATTATCGCTGGGATCTGAAAGCGGCTACAAAAGCAGCAGCGGAAGAGAGCATCAAAAACGATTATCTCATTAAAGAAAGTGTGGCGTGCGGTCATACATGGTCAGTCAATGAGTTTAAGGATGCAAACGGAGTGACTTACTTTGTACCGTATACGACACCGAAGAACACGGATAACAAGTTTATTCCGGCAAACGAAAACGCATTGGTGAAAACCTCTAATCCTAATTTTGAAACACTGCTGCCGGAAGGTCTGAATTACACAAGCCTCAGCTCCTTCTGCGGCGGAACTCAGGCAGATACCTGCCCGGCGTATACGATGCAGACCGGCAATGTGAAGGTGATTTACCATACTACCGGAGCAGTCGAAACATCTGATACGCTTACGAATGCAGTGATTATCAATGAAAGCTGCACGATTAACTGCACAGATTTGAGCGGAAAAACGATCTTTATTGATCCTTCGTACAAAGGTTACAGCGATTCCAACCCGATGAGAATTGTATTTGAGGGTACGTTCTATAATGCTGCAACTACCATTATCGTGAATAATACGGCATCGTATGACCCGTCGAAGGAAGATTGCTATGGAAATCCTGTTTCCTATGCAAGCCAGTGCCAGAAGAACGCAGCAGGCGAATGGGTAAGCAAGTATGCCGGCAGAAGCGAAGTTCTGTTCTACTGGCCGACTGGATTCGGTTCCAATAAGGATGTTATCATGTATCCGACCGGCGCATATGGACAGATGAATAGCACGGACAGAAAACTGAATGTTGTCAGCAACCCGATCTATCCGAAGACAGAGGGTGCGCTGAGCGCGATCAAAGGTGACGATCTGAAATACAGATACAGCTATGAGCTGGTTCCGAATCTCTGCGTGTTCTCTGATGAAAACGGTAAGATTTCGTTCCAGAACGCACAGCTCCTTTACGGCGTGTTCCTCATGCCGAAGGCAACAATTTCAGTCGGAAACTCCGCCGGTTCTACTATGACTACACTGAAAGTAGATTACCGCGAAGAGTTTGACTGCGGTACTGCATGGTCCACGAAGGACGGCGGCTCCGATACAGCGGTTTCTGTCGGTGTCGGATGCGTCGGCTCGGTTCTCGCAAATATCGAGACCGGTTCAAACAACGCATTGGTCGTTTACATCGGCGACGGTCACCGTTCTTCCCTCCCCGGAAGCTCCGAAACTGTGACGGGACAGAACAGCAGCAGTAACGACCTCGGTCAGACCTATAAGGACTGGTTCAACAACAATTACCAGGGCGCAAACTAAAAGAAGGGGGTAAGCAATATGAAAAAGCGGAACGGCATGACGCTGATTGAGATTATTGTTTCAATGGCGGTTTTTGCAGTAATTGCAATGCTGCTTGTTGAAATCATGTCATCCGTGAATGCTATGATGCGTTCAACGGCACAGCTGAATAAACGTCTGTCATATGAAGCGAAATATGCTGATAACCTTCAAATTCAGGCTTCCGCAACCGCAAACCCGGTCGATTATGTGATTCGGTATGATATCCGACCGACCGGCGGCGCGAAGGAAATCAATTCTTCCGGCTCCAGTCGGCAGGCTTTCGAGTATGCTGTTCAGTATGAAGGCACTCCGATTGTGGGCGAGGATATGCACCGGAATGTCAATTACCGTTTTATGACATTTAAGAAGATCAACATGGTCAGACCGAGCTATCCGGGCGAAATCTTCTATCTGTATTTGAAGCCGGTTGCTTACTTTACCGGCAGCTACTCCGGTTCAGATGCGAATATGAAAGCGCAGTTTAAGGAATTTATGACGCCTGAGCAGATTACAAAGGCTGAAGCGGATGCTGCAAGTGTCATCAGCGGCTATACGAAGGTTGCGGTAACCCAGGCAGACCTTGCCGACGGCACAACCTCGAAGACCATCGCGACATCCGGTAACCTCACTCTGAATCATCTGTATGAGATTCCGGTGAAGAATTGTCCGGAAGTCATTGCGGATGATGTGATGAATGTCTCCGGTACAATTAAATTTGAAGTCAACAAAAACTTTAACCTGAACGGTACGCAGGAGAAGAAGTTTGCAGACAGCACGGTCACATACTATATGTATTCCAAGATCGGCTCCGTTCTTTCTTCTCAGTCCAATGCAACCTTCTATAAGGAATGCACGATTCAGTTCAATGTGAATACCGGTGCGTTCTATGTCGGAGAAAGTATCCCGGCAGATTGATGATTGCAGGGATGATTTGATCCTATGAATGTTGGTGATCTGCGGAGCAGATGATGCTCCGCAGTGATCCGGAAAGGAGAAGTGATTTGCCATGAGAGGTAAATCTAAGAAACACAGCGGTTTTACTTTGCTGGAGCTGATTATCGTAATGGCGCTGTTTACCATTATCATGTATAGTGCAGTTCAGCTGATGCAGCCTGTTTCCAAGTACTTCGTCCGAAGTTCAAATTATGAATCTTCGACAGCGTGCGTCGATAACATGAAGCGAGCGATCGAAGGTAATCTGAAGTATGCAGACCGTGTCAGAGTTTATGCTGACTATAATCCGTATGACAGCACTCTGCCGGGCGCGGGAAGCGGTAATAATTCCGCCAATTATAAACCGTCCCCTACGCTCCTGAGCCATGTCAATAAATTCTATACCGATTTCTTCATGAACAGACAGTTTATTGACAACAGCGGAACCATCTATGTGATGGTGTTTGACAACACTGTTCATCAGACGGATCTGAGCTCATTCCAGACAATTTCGGATTTCAGCGCAGGATATAATAACTCCGGCAACATTGTACTGTATGAGTTCAATTTTCCCAAGAACACCACCGAAATGCAGATGTCTGAGGGTATGGCGTATTTTAATACGGCGTCCCTCATTGCAAAGGGTGATGCAATTCCGACAGCTACTCCGTCTTACTCGGTGACACCGTGGTATGTGAATCAGAAGCTGTACGGTAATTACGAGTATCAGTTTGAACTGACCGATCACGCGTATACGGATACAACCGCAATGACAATCGAGACGGAAACAGGACAGCAGGAGGTTCTCTTTAATCCTTCTGAGTGCACAGTTCAGATTCATGCTTATGAGATTCAGCGTCTGAACAAAGGCGCGAACGGCTTGACTGTTTTGTCAACGCCGGTCAATAACAGCGCATCATTTGCAATGAAGAATGTTCTGGATTCTACGCGTATGTATACATCTGCTCTGCGTGACAGAAAGCCGATCCTGAAGGCAGGCGCCGATCTGACTTCGCCCAGCTTTGATTCGCTGGATGTTGTGGAAGTGAACCGGTATGAGGCTTTGGACTTGAATTCTACAAATACGAATAAGTTTTCAACGCCGAATCTGGCATTCAGAGACGGCTCCGGAAATCTTATTACCAGCACATCTCAGCTTGCATCTGTTCCCGGCGAGGATCCGGGCGATACAGCGAAGAGATTTGAAGCAACACAGGCTAAGAGCTTCTACTTCATTTTCACTGTTCCCGAAACGACTTACAGCGAAGATGCCACGAACGCTGAATTCCAGAAATATCTTGATGCAGTAAACGCAAAATATCCGCCTGCATCCTAAAGCAAAATTTCACAGAACAAAGAAACGGGCAGCCGGTGTTGCCGGCTGCCCGAATCCTTCAAAATTCACAGGTAATATTTAGAAACAAATCAACGAGGAGTAAAATGCGACAGGATCCTCCGGCGGGAACATCCGGTTGAGATACCAGTTTGTCAGTTCCTCGCCGAACATCGCACCGATCCAAAGCCCCATGCACAGATACGGACCAAACGCGAATTTCGATTCGCCCGTCATTTTCTTGATAATCAGTCCGAAGATTGCAGCAAGAAGAATGCCGATGAATGCCGCCGGCAGCATCGCACGCCAGCCGAGATACAGCCCCGCACACGCCATCAGAATGGTATCGCCGAGCTCAATGCCGCGCACCTTTTCGCCGGTTTTCTTCTTGATGTAAACACCGACCAGTTCACCGATCAGCAGGAACGGAATGCTGATGCACGCAGCGCCGATCAGCCGGTCCTTCCACGAAATTCCGCTTTCCGTGAGGAAATAGGAGGGGATGCTGAGCAGCGCAATCAGAATGCTCAGAATGTCATACATCTCCATTGTGTCCCAGTCAATCCAGCCGATGCAGACCAGCAGCGATGTGAACACGCACATCAGCAGAAAATTGCCGAGGCAGCCCGGATTGATTCCGCCGAATACAATGAAATTGATGACATACAGCACACCGTTCAGCGTCTCGCCGATCGGGTAGCGCGCCGAGATTTTCTCGCCGCAACTGTGACATTTTCCCCGCAGGAAGAGCCAGCTGAATACCGGCACCAGATCCCGGACCCGGATTTTCGCGCCGCAGGTCATGCAGTGCGATGAGCGCTTGATGAGCGATTCACCGCGCGGCAGCCGGATGATGACAACATTCAGAAAGCTGCCGATGGCGATTCCGTAGAGGAAAACAATCGGAATGGCAATGAGAAAGAAGAGCGCGTCCATCGTCCGCCATTCCTTCCAGCCCGTTTGCGCCGCGAAGACTGCGGCACCCTGAATCATTTGGTACATAACGGTACCTCCTTTATGGTTTGTACTGTTATCTATTTTATCACAGATTGGCATATTTTTCAAGAGTTTTTGGAGGTTGAGTATGAGAAACATCCGAATCGGTGACTACCTCGTTGAGGAGGGTCACATCACACCGGAACAGCTGCAGCAGGTTCTGCAGAGACAGCGCGAATCGACTGACAACAAGAAATTCGGTGAAGTCATCGTTGAGATGGGCTTCATGACCGACATGAAGTTTGCGCAGGCACTCTCTGTGAAGCTGCAAGTGCCGTTCGTTGATCTGAACAGCGTCGAGATCGACGGCGAAATCGCCCGTAAGGTTCCGCAGGATCTCGCTGAGCGCAATTGCGTCATCGCAATCAATATGACCGGACGCAGACTGACCGTCGCGACGGATGATCCTGTCAACTTCAATATTCTCGAAGATATTAAGGTTAAGACCGGTTACGATACCATTCCGGTTCTTGCTACCAGATCCGCAATCAAGAAGGCAATCGGTAAAGCGTATCAGATGTCCGACCTGGGCGACCTCGGCGCCGATACCACGCAGGGCGAGATGCTCGAAGACGACGAGTCCAGAGACCGTGTTGAGAGCGCCCCGATTGTAAAGCTCGCTACACAGATTATCGAAAACTCCTTCCGTATGGAAGCAACGGATATTCATATCGAGCCGTTTGAAAAGTATACGCAGATCCGTGTCCGTGTCAACGGCGACCTCGTAACACTGATGAACGTCTCCAGTAATGTCCAGAATCAGCTCGCAACCCGTCTGAAGCTGATCTCCGGCATGAACATCGCAGAAAAGCGTATCCCGCAGGACGGCCGTTTCTCCCAGACCGTTGACGGCATCCCGCTCGACGTCCGTGTTTCCTCCCTGCCGATGGTTCACGGCGAGAAGATCGTTATTCGTATCCTCTCCACCGGCGCGATCAAGACCCGTGGTCTGCACGAGCTCGGTATGTCCGATTATAACTACCGCCTCTTCGAGAGCATGATTAAGTGCCCGCACGGCGTTATCCTCGTTACCGGTCCGACCGGTTCCGGTAAATCGACAACCCTTTATGCTGCGCTCGGCGCTATCGCAAGACCGGAGGTCAACGTCGTGACGGTTGAGGACCCGGTTGAAAAGCAGATAGACGGCATCAACCAGTGCCAGATCAACGTCAAGTCCGGTATGACCTTCCCGGCAGCACTTCGTTCCATTCTCCGTCAGGACCCTGACATCATCATGATCGGTGAGATGCGTGACGGCGAGACCGCTGAAATCGGTATCCGCGCCGCTATTACCGGACACCTTGTTCTTTCAACACTCCATACGAACGACGCTGCTTCGACAATCGTCCGTCTGGTCGATATGGGCATCCCGGCATACATGGTTGCATCCTCGCTGATCGGCGTTGTGGCACAGCGTCTCGTGAAGGTGCTCTGCCCGAACTGCCGCAAGCAGAGAATGTCTACGCCGGAAGAGAATGAGCTGATGCATATTGACCATTCTGTTCCGATTTACGATGCAGTCGGCTGCAATGAGTGCGGCGGCGGCTACCGCGGACGTACCGCAATCCATGAGATCATTCACTGCTCCGGCAACATCTCGACTCTGATTGCAAACGGCGCCAGCACCGAGGAGCTTGAGCGTCAAGCCCGCGCAAACGGCACAAAGCTGCTGCGTGACAACGTCTCAGACCTCGTTCAGCAGGGCGTGACCAGTATGGACGAGCTGGTTCGTGTTACATACGCTGTCTGATTATTAAAAAACGGAGGAATATTGATATGCCTTTTATCGACATTAACAAAATTCTGAATGATGTGCGTTCGATCGGCTGTTCCGACTTGCACTTCACCTACGGCATCTGCCCGGTTGTCCGTCTGCACGGTCAATTGCGTAAGATGAGCAGCTACCCGGAAATGACCGACGAGATGATCGCGGAGATCGTCGAGCAGATGACCAACGAAATGCAGCGTGCCAATGTCAGAAAGCGCATTGATACCGACTTTTCGTTTGTCACGCCCGCCGGCTTCCGTCACCGCTGCAACATCTTCCATCAGCGTGACCATATGGCAGTCGCAATCCGTCTGCTCCGCAACGACATCCCGACGCTGGATGACCTGTTCATGCCGCCTGTCATGGCAGAATTCGCAATGCGTCCGCGCGGACTTGTGCTGATTACCGGTCCGACCGGTTCCGGTAAGTCCACAACCCTCGCCGGTATGATCGACTATGTCAACACCAATAAGAGCGCCCATGTCATCACGATTGAGGACCCGATCGAGTATGTTCACGAGCATAAGCGCTGCATGGTCAACCAGAGAGAGGTCGGCGCCGATGTCGGCAGCTTCGCTCTGGCACTGAGAGCAGCTCTTCGTGAAGACCCGGACGTTATCCTCGTCGGAGAAATGCGTGACTTCGAGACCATTCAGGCTGCAATTACCGCTGCTGAAACCGGTCACCTTGTTTTCTCGACTTTGCATACAACCTCCGCACCGGATACAATCAACCGTATCATCGACGTGTACCCGGAGCACCAGCAGGTGCAGATCCGTACTCAGCTTGCAAACGTTCTTGTCGGCGTTGTTTCGCAGACGCTGCTTCCGCTGAAGAACGGCAACGGCCGTATCGCGGCAATGGAAATTCTGAATGTTACCGACGCTGTTTCTGCTATGATTCGTGAGGGCAAGATTCACCTGATCCAGTCCTCGATTCAGGCAGGTAAGGCGCACGGCATGATGTCGCTTGACCAGGAGCTCGCACGTCTGGTCAAGAACAATACCGTCAACGAAATCGACGCGCTCGAGAAGTGCCAGGACAAGACGGAATTCTACCGTTACCTGACCGCACTCGGCGGACAGTCTGTTATTACCCGCGACGGCGTCATCGGCTGATTCCTATTATATTGCGAGACCTCCCGCTTATACGGGAGGTCTTTGTTTGTCGGGAAACTTCGTTAGAATCGAAATTAAAGTTTTGATCAAACTTTTTCAAAAGTTTGCGGGGTCAAGGGGTAGCGCCCCTTGCCGTGCTCCGCAGAGCACGGAATTCCCCTATTTGCGTTCAAAAGCGCTAAAGATGGGGGCTTGGGGGAAGGAAAACAAGAGTTTTCCTTCCCCCATTTATCCATAACATATTCTTC
>Ga0310691_10001668_pt1 | contig 33037 bp, 57 predicted proteins | sample 176DNAGHGlowgp2_FD_203887 | JGI IMG/M metagenome (GOLD analysis project Ga0310691, IMG submission 203887) | Sheep rumen microbial communities from Palmerston North, Manawatu-Wanganui, New Zealand - 1766 DNA GHGlow gp2 (v2) (version 2) | ecosystem: Host-associated > Mammals > Digestive system >... | reverse complement strand
TATCACAACCCTGATCTGATTCCCGTAGGTGTAATTGAGTGCGGCGACTGGGTGGATCTCCGTGCCGCAGAAACTGTCAACATGAAGGCTGGCGAGTTCAAAATTATCTCGCTTGGTATGTCGGTCAAGATTCCACAGGGATATGAACTGTGGATAGCGCCGCGATCAAGCACATTCAAGAACTTCGGCATTCTTCAGACTAATTCCCCCGGCATTGTGGACGAATCTTATTGCGGCGACGATGATGTGCTTGGTTTCCCAGCGTTAGCTATGCGCGATACAACCATCTGTGTGAATGACCGGATCTGCCAGTGTAGATTGGTTAAGCATCAGCCAGATGTATGTTTCGTTAAGGTTGATCATCTGGGCGGCAAATCTCGTGGCGGCTTTGGGAGTACCGGAACAAAATAAAGGAGATAAGGAAATGAACGGTATTACATTTATTACAGAGTCCATTGGTCTTGTGTGCCAGTACATTCGTGAGTATCACAAGAATGACAAAGACTTTAATTTTGATGGCGAGAATGTGTACGTGGTATGGTCTTGCAAAACGCTCAAGAATAACAAGGCATTGCTGGCAACAAATTTGAAAGACGACGAATATTATGAGGTGACCTACAATGGTGAAACGAAAGAGTTCTACCTCGATGTTTATCAGAAGGTTGCTAACTGCGTCTGCCATCCTGAGAAGGGCGAGAATGAGAACGTATGACCCAGAGCAAGCTATGACCGCACAGAAGAAGTTTTGTGCTGATCATAACTACCCGTGCTTTTGTACTGAGATTTGTTGGCGGTGTGGAGAGAACATCTTCATGCCGCCTCATGGTTTCTCTGTAGAAGAAGCTGGGTCAAGGCTCATCACTGGACATGACTATGGTTGCCACGCCACGTTTTTGGATTAAGGATTAAGGAATAAGGTTATGGTCAAGAAGGTCACACAGGGCGAAGGAGTCTGGTATTGGTATAAGGATTCGGCGCGACATGGCATTGTTGAGGCGGCTGTGAACTTCGACGGTCTGTATCCGATTATCGACGATGAGAGCGGACACAGGTTGTTGCGGTACACCAAAGAGTTGTACCACACACAAGAGTCGGTCGAGCCAATGCTTGTTGCGGATAAAGGAGTCAAGGATAAAGCGCCAATTAAGAGGAAAAAGAAGGGACGAAGTAAATCATGATTATGTATTCTACACAGTCCTGTCCACAGTGTACTATGCTCAAGAATATCATGGACGGGATGCATTTGGACTATCAGGTAAATCACGATGAAGAACTGATGAGAAGTAAGGGTATTGTTTCTATCCCCCAGCTTGAATTGGATGACGGAACACTTCTTACTTTCAAAGAAGCATTACAGTATCTTCGGGAGGGTGATCTGAATGGGAATTGTAGATAAGTACGAGCCATATCGTAAGGACATAAATTTTGTAAAGAAATATATCTCCGCACAGAATGCCGCATCTGGTAGCGAGGTTGACGCAAATGCAAATGTCAGCAACAAGAACATCGCAACACTTGCTCCAGAGATTCATAAGAAGGCAAACATTTATGCGAACCGCCTGATGATGCATGATCGCATTAGTCAGATGTACGGTGTTCCGATGGCTGATGAGTACTTGCGTCAGCTTGAGGCACATGAAATATACCGCCATGATGAAAGTGGTATGCCGATTGGAACACCGTATTGTGCCAGCATTACGTTGTATCCGTTTTTGTTCGACGGCCTGAAACGACTGGGTGGCACAACTTCTGCTCCGAAGCATTTGAGTTCTTTTTGTGGCGGCTTCATTAATCTGGTGTTCGCAGTGTCAGCACAGCTTTGTGGTGCGGTTGCTACACCTGAGTTCCTTGCTTATATGGATTACTTTCTCCGTAAGGATTATGGTGACGACTATTATCTTCATCCAGACAAAGTGGTCGATCTATCTTCAAGAGGCCGCACAATTATGGGTGTAATTCACGATAGTTTTGGTCAGGTTGTGTATAGTCTCAATCAACCAGCCGCCGCAAGAGGTTCGCAGTCAGTATTTTGGAACATCGCATACCTAGACAAATACTATTTTGAACAGCTTTTCGACGGCTTCGTTTTTCCTGATGGAACGGGTATGCAATGGGAGTCTGTGAGTTGGCTTCAGAAGGCATTCATGAAGTGGTTCAACAATGAGCGGCTCAAGAATATTCTTACCTTCCCTGTCGAAACTCTGTCACTACTGAATGATGGCAAAGAATACTGTGATAAAGAGTGGGCTGACTTCGCCGCACAAATGTACTCAGAAGGACATAGCTTCTTTGTTTACACATCCGATAGCGTTGACAGTCTTGCCTCTTGTTGCCGCCTCAGAAATGGCATACAGGACAATCAGTTCTCGTACACACTTGGTGCTGGCGGTGTTTCAACCGGAAGTAAGTGCGTTATGACTATCAATATCAATCGCCTTGTACAGAAAGCCATTATTGATCATCAGGCATACAACAAGGATCTTGATTACCAACTCAAGTTGATTGAAGACGCAGTGCGCGAACAGGTTCAGAAGATTCACAAGTATCTGATTGCATTCAACTCAATCATACTCGATATGCGTGACAATCATATGATCTCGATTTATGATGCCGGGTTTGTTGCTCCAGAAAAGCAGTATCTGACGGTTGGTATTAATGGCGCTGTTGAAGGTGCTGAATATCTTGCAATTAAAATTACCGATAATGATGATTATCAGAAATATATCAACGCTATTCTTCGCCCCATCAACGAGGAAAACAAAAAGAACCGCACTAAGGAAATTATGTTCAACACCGAGTTTGTTCCCGCAGAAAATCTTGGTGTGAAGAATGCAAAGTGGGATCTCAAGGACGGTTACTATGTGCCGCGAGATTGCTACAATTCTTACTTCTATATTGTGGAAGATGAAACGACCAATCCTATCGACAAGTTTAATCTGCACGGCAAGAAGTACACGCAGTTCTTGGACGGCGGCTCTGCTCTGCATTGTAATCTCGCAGAACATCTTTCCAAACAACAGTATGAGTTGCTGTTGAATTATGCTATCACAACGGGATGCAACTATTTTACATTTAATATTCCGAATACCATTTGCAACAAGTGCGGCTATATCTCAAAGCACAAGTTGGATGTATGCCCAATATGTGGTAGTGAAGATCTTGATTATGCACTACGCGTTATTGGGTATCTTGGACGAGTATCAAAATGGTCAATCGAACGTCAGGCAGAAGAAAAGCGCAGATACTATGCGAAAGGAATCTCGTAATGATTCTATTTCAGGGGTTTACTATTGCATTCCAAGAAGTTCCAGATGAGATCAGTCTTGTCTTTAACATTGCTGATTGTCAGATGAGATGTAAAGGATGTCACTCGCCCAATCTACAAAAACATGAAGGCGATGTATTACTTGATTATTTGCAACAAACAATTGATCAATATCGTGCCGCCATCACTTGTGTTTGCTTCATGGGAGAAGGTAATGATTACGACGGACTACTACAGTGCCGCCAGATTGTTGCCAACAATGGATTAAAAACCTGTCTCTATACCGGGGTTGACTCAACAAATCCCGGTGTAGATTATTGCGGCTGGGATTACATTAAAGTCGGACATTATGACGCAAGTAAAGGTGGTCTTGATTCCAAGACTACAAATCAGCGGATGTACAAACTTGTCGATGCCGCATACAAAGATATCACATACAGATTCCAAGAGAAGAATATGAATCTTGGTCGAATCGAGGTGAACTGAATGCCCGTCAAATCTTATCCACAATTCACAAATGTTAACGATCTGGGCAAAACTGGCACATTAACATTGTAGTGTCTCGACCTGTCTATGCGTCGTCCGGGTTTTGCCGTGATCGAATACGACAAAGAAACCCGCGCCACAAGGGTTGTTGAATCATCTGTGGTTGACAATAAATCCACCAAGGCTTTAAGAACGCACGGGCAGATGTTGCTTGCTACTGCCGCCGAACTCAGGCGCTACTTCGAGAAATACAAAGACCGCAAACTGATCCTTGCCAAAGAGGATGCGGTTATGTCCTACCGCAACATTAACACCAGTGTAACCATCAGTAAAGTACACGGTGTTGCTGATATGATTGCCGCCGAGTATGGCTACTTCGACTTCCAAGGCATTGGCACAACCGCAATCAAAAAGATGTTAACTGGTCGCGGCGATGCACAGAAGGACGAAGTGGAGCGCGGCACACGGGTCTTCATTGGACATGAATACGAATACCAGTTCGATGATGAGTCCGACGCTGTGGCTGTTGGGCTGGCGTGGCTTATTCAGGGCGGCTTGCTCAAGATGCCGAAGAACTGGAAACTACCAGAAAAAGAAAATGGTTGATCTCATTAAAGGGGTTGTCGTTATGGCAACCCCTCTTTTTTATGTAACAAATTTGTGTCACAGCGCCAGCCGCTTACCAAATCCACTATTTTTCCACATTACCTTAATGAGGAGTGGAAAGGCGGTGATAGAGATTTCACATGACGAAGGCATTCCGTTTTGGAGATGCCGAGACTGTAAGTGGTGGTCGAAGCTACCCATGACTTCCAAATGTCCATGCTTCGACTACCACTGGATTTGCCCAGCCCGTGACCCAGCCGCCGTGTTTGGTGGATTTACGTCGCACTGGCAAGGGTACACCAATGGGTCGCATCGAATTTGTGCGGCCTTTCAACCAACGCATGACCAGCAGTTCTGGGAGGGGTTCGACTTCTACTATGACCACTATTGTCCAGAGGCTGGGCGACATGTGATCATCCACCCTATCACGCCACTTGGTATTCATCGGAGCGGTGTGGATGATGTGTTTATTGTTCCAGAGATTGATTTTGTTGAGTGCAAGATCATCAAAGGCGACAGGATTCGTTACCTGCATCACTATGAGCCGCGAACAACTTTTACCAAAACAAAGGCCGAAATGATCTCGTCACAGTACGGGGGCGAAATCATACTGGGAAAAGATTTCCAGCGGTACGACTGGGAGTATTATGGCAAGCCGCCAGAAGAGGAAAACGGATATGGTTAAAAGGCTGAACGGTAAACGTGGCCCAATCATTGTGCGCGAGTGGAAGCATACAGTTGGTTGCCATGATGACTGGGGAACTGAGTACTACACGGTTGAGTATTGTGTGCGGCTCTTGCTCGACCGACACGGGTTTAGCTGGTTGATTGAGGCTGGCGACTTTACATGCCACGAGAAGAAACTGATTGATTGCGCGGTGTTCGCTTTACAGGTTATGGAACAGTGTTCGCCGCGCTACAAACGACTGATGGATCATTTATTCAAGACCAGACTGATTGAAAGGTTGTAATTTATGACAGGCCGCGAACTAATTGAGTACATCCAGCGCCACAAACTTGAAGACTGTGTGGTCGAAGTCCAGTACCGTGATGATGGTGGGTACTACTTCGGCACTGATCCAGAACCAATACTTTACAAGATCGAAGCACTTGAGGATGACAGGTGGGCTTATACAATGCCGTTCGACAGGCTGATTTTATGAGGAGTACTTCAATGTTAAGACTTGATTATGACATTATGCACAGCGGCGACGAACTGAAGAAACTGATTGCCGCACATCCTGACCTGCCTATTGTATTTGAGGCAAATGACGAATCAAACTTTGGTGATTATGAAGTGACGATCTGTACTAGTGTTCACGCCAGAATCGGCGAAATCCTCGATTGTCAGCAGGATATTGCCGACGACTATATCTTCACCGACAGAGATCAGTTTGCGGATTGTGTTCAGGATTACATTTATGATACCAGCCCATATGATGACCGCCCGGATGATTATTACATACAGAAAGCAAAACAACTTGTCGAAAGCTACGAACCATACTGGACGAAGTGCATTATTGTGACGGTCGGCAATTAAGGAGAACGAGATGAACGAGCGGCACGGAAAATGGATTGATCCAGTTCCAGAAGGCGTTATGCTTTGGGACGAACGGGCATATCAACAATGTTCGCTATGTGGCAAGAAGCAATTTCTACCATATGGGATGAAGTATTGTCCGCACTGTGGGGCAAGAATGGACGAAGAAGCCTTCACGAAAGCACAGGAAGGAATCAAGATGAAAGAAAAGCTGACAAGTACGGAAATCATTAAGGTTCTGGACACACTGATAGGGCCGACAGAAGCCATCGGAGATTCAGCCGCAGACCATGTCATTGAACATAATCTCATGATTCTTATTGACATTGTGAATTGGTGTCTTGACGGCGTAAGTGATAGCGCATCCACTAGACATCGTTTTGAAGGCAGTATGCGCGATGTGGGCGAACGAGCATTTGCCGCACTGGATGAGTGGCGAAACTGGCTGGACGAAAGGATAAAGGAGGACTAACGGTGGATACTTTGAGCGCTTTTCTGATGGGCCAAATGAATCGCGGCGAAGAAGTGATGGTCTTTGATTGGGATAAGGCGGCGAAGATTATCAAAGAAAGAGATGCAAAGAATGCTTGTGCTGGTCTGCACGATGATTATGAATGGACTGGCGGCATCATCCTCGAAGATGGCAAGATTGTAAGGGATTCCTATACATTCCTAGCATCAACTTGGGCAACACCAACCCTGTATGTCGGTGGCGAAGAGATCCCATGTTATGTTATGGAATCACAAACAGAGTGGAACGAAGATACAAAGTGGCCTGAGTCTGCGGTCAAAATATTAATGGGTGATAAGTATGGCAAACATTGATAAGGTTATCGAAGGACTGGTACAAATATCTAATTTCTTCTTCGATGCTTACAGAAAAGAAACCAATGTCTTTGACTATACGGAAGCAAAGAATAAATGTGACATAGTGGAAGATGCCCTTGTTTTGCTGAAAGAACAAGAACCCGTTGCCCCTTATGTTGGTGCGGAAGGAATAACTATTAACTGCGGCAATTGTGGTGAAACAGTTGGATATTATCCAGCTGGAAGCAGTGTACCAGATAAGAAATGTGTATACTGCCCCGAATGTGGAAGGAAGATAAAATGGAATGATTGATAGAGCAAAAGTTATCAAAGGACTACGCCATTGCTCCGATTCACACACAACTGTCTGCCGCGAATGTCCATATCATTATGAGTTTGGGTGCTCTGTTGTTTTGGCAAGTGAGGCTTTTGAGTTACTGAAGGAGCAGGACTGGCATTTAATCACGGTGGATTCTGATGGTTTACTTCATGGTTTACCCGGGGATGATGGGCAGTATATCATGACGGACGGAAAAGATATTTGGATTGATGATTACGTAGACGGCGTTTCCGATGGAATCATCTTGGACAGCGGGAAAGATATCAGAGAAATAATAGCGTGGATGCATATGCCAGAATTACCAAAGTTGAACAGGCGGTGAAATTTGAATGACTGAACGCTGGAGTATTCCTTCACGAGAAGAAGCAGAAGAATACACTCGAGCATATCTTGCCGCACAGGAAGCTTATTTCGAGGAACACATGGATGATTGCTGTGAAACGTGTGATTGCTACGAAAATGGTAAGTGCTATCTGGATATCGGAGAGCTTGTTGAAAAAGACTACTGTTGCGAATTCTATGTAAGGCGGTGAAATGGGATGATTGATAAACGGCAACTTATCGAATCGTTAACCACATGTATCAATGACGAATGTGATAAGTGTGTTTACAGAAACAAAGGCGAGTACTGTAGCCTTGCATTGCTCCATGATATCCGCGAACTATTAACAACTCAAGACAGTTACAGACCAGCCGATATCGTTCATTGTAAAGACTGCAAGCATCGTCCTACATATTGGTGTGAACTGCATAGTGCTTGGAAACATGATGATTGGTTTTGTGCTGATGGGGAGAGGTGATGAAGTGGAATGACAAAGGAAGAAGCGTATCGTTATATTGACAATCTTAAATGGTTAAAGGGGTATGACAATACAACAATCGATGGAAAGACAGTTGGCGAGATATTGGACGAAATTAAAACTCTGCTGAAAGAGCAGGAAGCAAAACCAATGACAGAATACGATGATGGATGGGATTGCCCAAGATGCGGACTTAAACTTGTAGGAAAAACAGCAAGTGGATATCCGTGTGATGAGTTGGATTTACCAAATGATGAAATTGTGAAGTATTGCCCAGTATGCGGTCAGGCGGTGGAATGGGATGATTGATCCAGAAATGAGAAAGGATTGCCCAATGCGTGGGAGTCTTGGGAACTGCTCTCCTGTTGGCGGTTTCTGCATAGGTGCTGTGAGTGATGAAATCTGTAAGGCTCTACATAACGCTTATGATCATGGGGTTTTTGACGCAATGAGAACGCTGAAAGAGCGGTACAACAAGGCACTTTGTCATGTCCAAAATCTCCAGTACGGTAAGATAACGGGAAGAGGCGGTAAAGTTGGAATGAATACGAAAAAGAAAAACGCTTTATTCGGACGGTATCCATCGTGCGATATGCTCAACAATGCTCTGCGTTTTATCCATGAAGGGAAAATTGATGTTGCTTGTTCTGAGATTGTTTTTGCCATCGAAAAAGCAGATGGATACTTCCATGAAGATATTGTGCCTATTGTTGAAAAGATTAAAAGCGATTGGATGAAAACACATTCGGAAGGTCGGTGAAGTGGAATGACGCTACAGGTTGAACTTCAAGACTTGCGGAAAATGCTCAAGGAAAAGTGCGAAGAGATTATCAGCGATAAAAAACTCGCATATGAGTTTTATTGGAGAATCTGTGAGATCGAAGAAGATGACAGGTTCACGGTTGTACAGGAAGGTCGGTGAAGTGAAAATGGACGAAGAGATGTATGATATCGAATTTCTGGCAAACATTATATCTACCATCTGTGGTTACGCTGTTGAACACAAGATGAAGCCAGATGATGTATTAGCCGCGATTGCAGATCGAATCCAGTCACTGATTAAAGTAGCGACGTTTAACGGATGGGGTAATAAGGATGGTTGATAAAAGGAAAGTCATTGATGGCCTTCATTGTTGTTACGCTCCAAACCAGTGTGACAAATGTCCATATGAAGGTCTGTCCAACTGCGCTCATTTACTGATATCGGAAGCTACGGAACTACTACTAAAGGAACAACCAGACATCGTTCATTGCGGCGAATGCAAACACGCCGAACATTGGTATCGCGATAAGGCACTATGTTTCTTGTGGAATGATTCAGGTATCGATGTATTTGAAGATGGGTACTGTAATTACGGCGAAAGAAGGTCTGATGTTATGAACAATTTGAAGCGTTGTCCATTTTGCGGCAGTAATGGGAAACTGAAATACAAAGAGCGGCTCAACACATACATCGTCGAATGCTCAAATAATTCTTGCCCCGCATCATATATGATCGGCTATGACTATGATACTGAAGAAGAAGCCATCAAAGTCTGGAACACAAGGGTGGATGAGTCATGAAAGAAATTATCATTGAAATCCCAGATAACTTTGTTTGCACTAACGATGAAGTAATCAGATGCCGCAACTGTAAATGGTGGAGGCAAGACAGTATTCAGCACAATGTAAATGATGGCGGCGAGTGGGATGACGCTTACTGCGAACGCTTGTGTGATCTGGATAGATGGGGCGATATCTATGATGTATACAAACGAACACCATCAGATTTCTATTGTGCCGCCGCTGAAAGGATAAGCAAATGAGAGAAGTCATTGTCGAAGTTCCTGACAACTATGCATTTAATCAAGAAGCTGTTTCCGTAAAAGGCAACCTAACTAGATGCAAGAACTGTATACATGGTAGGCCGTACACCAATGGCATCATATGCGACAGAGATTTGTTTATTGTGCCAGAGGAGCATTATTGTGGTATGGCAAAGCCGAGGATGTATGAAAAGAAAGACTTGATCGTTCGTAGATCCATCACTATGATTGACGGAAAGCCGCATGTTGAGACATATTCGGAGCAACCGCTGATCAGATGTAAGGACTGCAAGCACTATGGTGAACAGTGGAAGACATGTGAAGAATTTAACTATTGCCAAGTTCCAGAAGACTTTTATTGTGGTAATGCTGAAAGAAGAGATGAACAATGAAAGAACTTATAGTGCCGTTCACAGATGATGAGTTTGCATTCCACATGAAACACTATGGAGAATATCAGGAACTGATCAGATGCCGCGATTGCAAGTATTATATTTTGGACGACAGGGGTCATATGGCGTGTGACTACGATGAACGGATCAGATATCCAGAAGACTATTACTGTGCATCCGCAGAAAGAAGAGATGAACAATGACCAAACTTGAAAAGGTCTTTGCAGGACTTAGCTGTCATAGCGTGGATAACCGCTGTTATGAATGTCCATACTCAGGTTCAAGTTATTGTTCCGAAGCACTAGCTCTTGATACTATAGAGGTAATATCACTATTACAAAATCAGATCGTAGATACAAAGTCATGCAAGACTTGTGCATATTATGATCGCTGTGATCCAAGTGCCGCATCTTGTTCACCTGAATTCAGAACGTTTGCAGAGTGTCGCGGAAGTGCGAAATGGAATTGGAAATGGAAAGGCGTGGATTTGAAATGACAATAAAAGAAGAGCCGCACAAAATCACTGCACATCTGGATGTTACAATCACTGGCAGATTTCACGACGATGAAGCTTCAGAAGAAACTGTTCGTCAATGTCTTGAGGAAGAGTTGAACGAATTATGGGAAGACGTTGAAGTGCGGTTGATTAAAGACGACAAGCCAGCGGAAAACATCATATCAATACATTGCAAAGACTGTCTATGGTGGCGACCGGGTATTGTCTATGGTGCGGACTATTACCCACCGCAATGTGGAAGGACTGGTACTGGGCGGTCTTCCGACGACTCCTGTCCAGACGCAGAGATAGACTTTACGATAAGGGAGTTAGTGTGATGAAAATTATTAAACATGGTACGACAACACTTCAGTATTGTCCATTGACAGAATTCGTTTGTGCGAAGTGCGGCGAAAGATTTCTTGCCTACACCTACGGTTGCGATCTTCAAATCGATCTCAAACGCGATGATTGGTATTACGTAAGTAATTGTCCGTCTTGCGGCGTTGATTGCTTAGCGCCTATAGGAGAATCTGAATATAGTGGTGATAACGATGAAGATTATTAAACATGGTACAACGGTCAGGTTTATCTGCCCAAACTGTGACTGCGAATACGAGGTCGGCATTAATAGTACGATAACAAATGATGGTGGCGAAAACTATTACAGTACCTGTCCTTGTTGTGGCGCTGAATGTCACGCAGATGCGAAAGATGTGAAGCGATATGATATGTGATTTACATGGTAATAACATGATCGACACTCATCCAGATATTCTGAATTCTATTTGCTCAGTCTTCTTTTATCCTTGCGGCGAACATGGTTGTAAGTTCAGCAAGGAATGTGCCGCCGCCATCAAACGAGCAATCCAAGATGATCAACATTGGGTAAAGAAAAAACATAAAGAGTATCTCGCATCAATCGAACATTTGGCAAAGAAATGATCCGATGTTTGGCGAAGAAAGGAAGAACAATGGATAGAGATGATGTAATCAAGCGGCTCGAACGTGCTTGTCAACTCGTGTGGAACGGCGAACGTTGTAACATCAGGGGTGCTAATGATGCGCTGGATGTCGCTTATGCGATACACGATGCGATAGCTTTGCTTCAACCCGTCAAGCCAGAATGGTGGCAAGGAAAAGCTTATTGCGGCGGCTGTGGCGCTAAATTGCCAACAAAGAAACACAGTATAAATTTCTGCGGCAAGTGTGGACATATGATTGATTGGGGTGATGACTGATGGCGGTTCTGATTCGTGATATGGAGATGCCGAAAGCATGTATTGATTGCCCAGTATGCTTCGACTATTGTTGTGGTCTGACTTATAAACATCCATTCTACGAAAATGATGACGATGCAGATATTTTAACGATAGGTTACACTGTTCGCCCAGATTGGTGTCCGCTCCAAGAAGTAACACTGGTCGCCGGGATGTATAAGACACAGAGAGGTGACATAAATGAGTGATCCAAATTTTCCGATAATCGAAGGTGTGCGGCTGTTGAATACAATCGCTAATCTACCGGATTGGGCAAACATAATTATTGTAATATTAAGCATCATTGGTGGTCTGTGCTTGGTGACGGTGCTTGGTTTGTGGGAAGACATGTCTATACGGAAGAGAACATGGATGTGCGCTATATCCGCAATAATGATATTCGGTGCATTACTGTTTGTCGTACTTGTGCCCAAGCAGTCAGTTTATCAATGCCTAGTCGATCCATCTGTGAGTTATCAAAAGCTGACAGAGATATTTAATGTTATCGAACAGCACGGCGAGATCATAGATCTGATGCTCAAGTAATGAGAAAGGAGCGGTGGAATGAAACTCTACCACACCAGACTTTGCACATATAACCCCGACACAGTACCAGAAGAAGATTTTGTGACGGACTTCGAGATTGGTAAGGATTTAACAATTACACAACTCGAAGCGAAAGCAGGACTTGAACCAAACATCTGCTACTACAACCGGGCTTGCCTCGATGATGATGACTCCCCCACCCGCCTCATTATCGACTACGGGTCATGGAGTTGGTTCTTGGTTATTACTGGCACACAAGAAGAATTAAAGGAGTTGATAAATCTATGGTTTTCCAGACAGTAATGTATCTCGTTTTTGCGGTCAGTGGCCTCGCGCTTGGACTGCTGATCGGATACACCCGTGGCATTGAAGATTCGAGGAGGTACTGATATGAATCGTAAAGAAGTCCTTGAGGCCGCACAGACTTGTGTTTGCGGTAACCGTGAAGATGACTATGGTTCGCCCGAAAACAATTTCGCCCGTATCGCTAACCTGTGGAACGCTTACCTTGGGGTGGACAAGATCAAACCCCATGATGTGGCGGCAATGTTGGCTCTGCTGAAGGTGGCACGGATCGCTTCCGAAGGTCACGGCAAAGCTGACAATTGGATTGATCTCGCTGGTTATGCGGCTTGCGGGGGTGAACTACAGGATGTCTGATTCTGACCTTGTGGTAAAGTTTACCCCAGCCAGTATTCGCGACATGATCGACAACAATGGTTACGGCGACATAAAGGCCACACCATTTGTCCGCACCACAATCCTTGACAAAAACTTAATAGCATCGGCTAAACCCCATGAAGTTGTTTCCTGCCCTCACCTGCGGCTGAACAACTTCATTTTATTTGACGGCAAACCGATCAGTGAGTTCGCACAAGATCCAAACTGGAAGCCAGTTCCCAAGCCGCTACGAAGTCATCCACAGTACATGCAACTGCTGGAGCAAAGATTCTCGCACAGCCCCGAGTATGACGAAGCAAGAGCCGCACTGAAAACCATGCGCTCCGATTGCCCGGACGATATCTTAGCCGCATACAAGAAGGGCTGGATTGTTGAGGCGGCTGTTCTGAAGCGCCAGCCACGTATCACAATGGAATTCAAGAAGGGCCTGACCGCATACAAAGCTGTGCGTGAACATGTAAGTTGGACGTTGCGCTACGCCGAAGAACCGTCTGACTTCGCAACAGAAGTGTGTCAACTTTACGATAGTTATGACAAGGCGCTAGAAGTGGCGAACGTGCTGTGTGCCGACTGGATGGACTCAATGCTCCGCACCGCAGGAAAAGACTGGCGCGAGGACATCGAGTGGGCGCTTGAGCGTGTGCCAGACAAATACAAGATGAACGCACGACTGGCGCTTGACTTATGTCAACCAATACCGGGCGCTGTGATCAGGGTCTGCAACAACAAGATCTATCGGCGCGAACGACAGGGCTACGAATGGTCTGTAATCTTTGAATGGGAGGATGAATAAGATGCTTGGTGATTTGACGGGTACATACACTTGTGATCTGATTATGGTCATTCTCGCGGTATGTGCTGGTGTCCATTGGATTATTGGAGCAATCATTGGCGACGACGATGATGATGACGACGATGAGGAGTAAATGATATGACGAAAGCAAATGCAGAGCAGTGGCGATCCGGTGAGGCTGGCGCTTGTGGCCTGTGCCGCCGCGAAAAGTATTGCCACAAACCTTGCCTGAATAACAAGGAGAGACTTGCCACCATTGCTGTCAGAATGCTCGAACAACTGGGCAAAGATCCCAAGTTTGACGACAAGGTTGCTGGAGTGCTTACGGTGGCGAACCAGCTTGCTAAGAGTGCCATTATGATCAAAGACATGAACCTTGGTCTGGACGAGGGGTATGGCGATGAAGTTTAAGGATTTCGACAAACAGATGCGGCAGTACGAACTAGTCCGCGACACGTTTATCCCTATGGGCGGCTACACAGTTGTGCGGCTCGATGGACGTAGTTTCTCGAAGTTAACCAACCGCAAAGGATATGCCAAGCCGTTCGATGATCGGTTCAAAGATGCGATGTCACAGGTTGCCGCAGAACTTATGAAGTGCGGCTTTGATGTGCGGTTCGTCTACGTGCAGTCTGACGAGATCAATATCTTGTTCGACGATGAGTGTACCACATTCAACCGCAAGGAGCGCAAGTGGTTGTCGATACTGGCTGGTGTCGCCTCTTCTGTGATGTCGCACTGTATCAACTGTATGGCGGTATTTGATGCCCGTGTGATCTGGTTGCCCGACGAAGAAGCTTGCAACCACTATTTTGCTTGGCGGCAAGGAGATAGTGAGCGCAACTGTCTGAACAGTTACTGCTACTGGACATTGATCAACACTGGCATGAGCAAGCACAAGGCCGCATCAAAGCTGGATCACATGAAGTACGACGATAAGCTGGATCTGCTCACACAGTACGGTATTAACTATGATGCCGTTCCCCTCTGGCACAAGTATGGCTACGGGTTCTATTGGAAGCAGTATGAGAAGACTGGTCGCAACGGCGAGAATGTTACCCGGATGCGAGTGTGGCGAGATGAGGAGTTGCCGCACTTCAAATTTATTATGGAGACTACAAAACAAAATGAGTCACACGATTGAAGATCTTAATGCACTGGTAGCACTGCCCCCCCCCACATAAAGTAGCACTCACGAAGGAACGCATCAAGGAGTGGTATGATCACTGGGATGGCAACGTTTATGTTTCATTTTCTGGCGGCAAGGACAGCACGGTTCTGCTCCACATTGTTCGCCAGATGTACCCAGAAGTAAAAGCCGTCTTCAGCAACACAGGTCTTGAATATCCTGAGACTGTGAAGTTTGTAAAGTCTTTCGATAACGTAGACCTTGTTCGCCCCAAGATGACGTTTGCAGACGTAATTACAACTTATGGTTACCCAATCATCAACAAGGAAACCGCAGAGACAATCCATTATGCACGGTCACGAGATCCGCGCCAAGAAGCAACTGCCCGACGCAAACGGGAAGAACTCCTTGGTCAGCGGATTTACATTGACCCCAGTGGGAACGATCCGCGCATCAATTACAACAAGCGACCATTTGCCGATACCGCAGAATCAAAGGGGCGGCTCAGCAAATACAACAAAGACAAATGGTTGCCGCTCTGTATGGAAGCGCCGTTCAAGATTTCCCACTATTGTTGCGAGATTATGAAGAAGTCACCAATGGGTATCTACGACCGCCGAAGTGGTTTGTATCCTATGGTCGGCACTATGACAGAAGAAAGCAGATTGCGGCGAGGGGCATGGCTCAGACACGGATGTAATGTGTACGAAGCGAAACATCCGGTTAGCCAGCCTCTTTCTTTCTGGACAGCGCAGGACATCCTGTATTACATCAAGGAAAACAATCTGCCCATCTGCTCATTGTACGGCGATATTGAGGTCAACCAGTTTGGCGAACTCTACACCACTGGTTCATCCCGGCTGGGTTGCTCTGCCTGTCTCTTCACACTACACCGCGAAACCAAGGGCGACACAAGATTCCAAGTTATGAAGCAAACCCACCCAAAGCTTTATGAGTTCTGTATGGGCGGCGGTCAGTGGATCGATAACCCCGACTACGATCCCACCTATGACGGCACACCGGATGATATGGGCTGGGTTTATTGGAATCCACCAAAGCTATGGATACCGTCGAAGGAAGGGCTTGGAATGAAGTTTGTCCTTGATTTCGTGAACGACATTTATGGAAAACGGTTTTGCCGCTATGAATGAAAATGAACTTGAGATTCTCCCATGTTACAAATGTGGTTCGCACAACGTGATGCTCAATACCTGTGCGTCCACCATTATGTGTGTCGAGTGTCTGGCAAAGAGTCCACCTTTCAGACTGCCAGATGGGCGACGCAAGAAGATGTCAAAAGAAACTGTGATTAAGGCTTGGAACAGCGTACCGCGAAAAGCTATTCCGCGAAAAGAGGACAACGCCGATGGACATAAGACATGAATTTCCGTTCTTTGAGAAAACTGATGTGACCTATCTCGACTCTGCCGCCACAACACAGAAGCCGTATAAAGTGATAGACAGCATCGTACAATCCTATTCAGAATTCAACGCCAATCCGGGAAGGGGTTCGCACACCCTTTCCCTTTTTGCTACCTCTCGTTACGAAAAGGCGAGAGAACATGTTGCGGCATTCTTCGGTTGCGATCCTGACGAATTGATCTTCACATCGGGCGCTACCGAATCGCTCAACATCATTGCCAAGAATCTCTCCCCTCTTACACGCCACGTAAACTTCGCCACCGCACCATTTGACCACCACTCTTGCATTCTCCCTTGGTTCTACTGCTACGACAGCGAAGACATGACAACCAAACCGTTTAAGTCTGTGGATGTTTATACAGTGGTGTCCAACGTAATCGGCGATGTGAAACTGCCGCACCAAGAACACACAGAGGACAGAGTTGTTGTTGCGGATCTGACCCAAGCAGTCGCCCACATGCCGATCAACCTGCACGAGATGAACATTGACTGTGCGGCCTTCTCTGCCCACAAGATGTACGGCCCAATGGGAGTTGGTTGCCTGTACATCAAACGGGATCTCCAGAAGTATTTCATCAACATCAATTATGGCGGCGGTATGGTCGAGGATCTGGTGGACGAAGAGTTCAGGTTCAAATCTGGGCCGCAAAAATTTGAGGCTGGTACAAGAGATGTTGCCGGGGTGGTCGCCCTTTCTGCGGCTTGTTCATTCCTTGAGCAGTACGGCTGGGTCAACATCACGTATCACGAGCAAGACCTGATGGATCATCTGCTCTACGAGTTGGCACAGGATGACCGCATCGAAATTTATGGTCACAACCAGCAGAGTCTCGTGTCGTTCAATGTGCGCGGCTTCCACTCATCTTATGTTTCCGACCACCTTGATGGCTGGAACATTGCAATCCGGGCTGGGCATATGTGTGCGCTGAACACCATGAGGGCGCTCGACATTGACTCTTGTTGCCGTGTAAGTCTGGGCATCTACAACACACACGAAGATATTGATTATCTCGCAAGATCACTGAAGGAGTTGAAAGAAGAATGAGACATCTCGCAAGTATACAGAAGATCTGGAAGATCGAACCCATTGAAGGCGCTGACCGCATTGAACTGATCCATGTGTGCGGCTGGCAGTGTGTGGCAAACAAAGGCCAGTTCAAGCCTATGGATAATGCGATCTACTTTGAAATCGACAGCTTCCTGCCGATCCGACCTGAGTTTGAATTCCTGCGCTCATCCAGCTACAAGAAAACCGACATTATGGGCGAAGGTTTCCGACTCCGCACCATGAGATTCAAGGGGCAGATCTCTCAGGGTCTTGTCCTGCCGCTGAGTGTGTTCCCGGAACTGAATCCTGATACTCCGGTTGGCACAGATGTCAGCCAAGCGCTGGGAGTTAAGAAGTGGGAAGTCGAGGAACGTGCAACAACGCAAGGCACAATTATTGGCACACTGCCGCCATCAATTCCAGCCAGTGATGAAGTGAGAGTGCAAGCAGAACCAGAACTGATCCAAGACTTCGGCGACCTTGAATACTATATCTCCACCAAGATGGATGGTACATCCTGCTCTGTCGCTATTGATGATGATGGATGGCATGTGTGCGGTCACCATTATGAGTACGCCGATGATGGCAAGTCCTCGTTCTACAACTTCATCAATAATCTTGGTCTGCGAGAAAAGATGGAAAAGTATGTCAAGGAAATGGGCTATAAATCGCTCGTTATCCAAGGCGAGTTCTGCGCTCCGGGCATTCAGAAGAATCCGCTGAAACTAGTGAAACCTGAGTGGTATGTGTTCACAGTCCGTGTTGATAACAAGCGTGTCGGACTCATTCCTATGCAAACCATCTGCCACGAACTTGGGCTGACCCATGTACCTATCGAAGAAGTCGCCAATAATCTGAGCGCCCACTACCCCACCGTTGAAGCGCTCCTCGCCCGTGCTGAACAGGGTACATATCCGAGCGGCAGTATCAAAGAAGGTATCGTGATTCGCCCCACCGAGCCAGTCTATTGTCCGCGAATCAGTGCTTCCCTATCCATGAAAGTTGTCAGCAATAAGTATCTGCTGAAGAAAGGTGAGTAAGATGCCAAAGAAACCGGAAGATATTGAACTGGAAGAGCAGAATATATTTTGCCGCATACCAAAGAACACATTCAAAATGAAAATTGAATGTGTCGTAATTATTGGCGGCAAAGAACAGAAGGTACATAAAGAATTGATGCTCGACGAGATTAATAAAGCACGGGAAGATTTTCTTGAGTATGTCGAAGATGGTGACGACTACGATGCCCACTATGAACTAACAGATGAAGGCCGCAAACTATTGGAGCAGATGCAAAATGATAAACTCTTGTGATTGGTGTGGTAACCAGCATATCAAGGTGAATATTTTAACCGACTTTATTGCGGTCGGCGAGAAACATTATGTGTGCGGCAGAGGAGTGTTGTACTGCCCGATCTGTGGCGCGACCTATACCAAGTGCGACGCATACACACAACTATTCGACCCGATCCTGCCCAGCATGATAACCGACACAACGCATCGTTTACGTGTTGGGATTCTCAATGAATTAACTGCATAAAACACCCCCATCAGCCGCCTCTCGTGTGGTTGGTGGGGATTTACTTTACCTTTTCTGGAGGCGATTTGACATGCAAAAACTCAATGATTATACTGGGGTCGAGATGAACCTTGAAAATTGCAGAGTGGATACGTACAAGGGGGCTATCTCTATGGCGACAGCAAGAATCCGGTTACCCATTACACTACCAATTGTCGGCAAAGTATGGATGACAGGCCGCACATATCAGGAAGCGGTAACAAACCTCATGGCGAAGTATGCGTGGCTTTATCCAGACAGCGCACCGCCAGTAAATTTAACACATGCACAGCCGCAAACTCCCACAGTGCGCGAGATGGGCGAACGATGGATTGCGGAAGATGTTGATCAGCGTGTGGGCGAAGCAAGACTGAGAAATTTGAGCCGCACACTATTGAACCACATCTATCCCATCATTGGTGAAACACAAGTTGGGGATATTAAGTTCAGTGAGGCAAATCAGTTCTATATGCGTTTCAATGGTTATGGCGTTGGCGTTGTCAGGAATATCAAAACCTGTATGAGAGGTATCTTTGACTTCTGCATTGATTGCGGCATAGTGGACGAGAATCCGTTCCGCAACGGGCATCTGAAAGTCCGCAATGTCAGACCTTGCGAGACACGCGAACCCATACCTGACCGCGATCTGATTGCCGCACTCAATAAGTTAAACAACTTAAACTTCCAGCAACTTACCGCTTTTCTATTTGGCCTCTATGCTGGTCTTCGTTCTGGTGAGGTGTTCGCGCTCCGATGGGAAGACATCCATCTTGAAACACCGGGCAAAGAATATGTGTCGATTAGCAAAACAACAGCCTATGACAGGGATCTCCATACGATTATAAAGTCGCCGAAGACAAAGGCTGGTGTGCGAAATGTGCCACTTAACGCGACAATTGTTGAACATTTGAAAAAAGTTGACCCCTTAAACCGCTCTGGTTATATTCTACACAAGCGGGGCGACACGGAATCTTATATAGCGAAGAACAGTGCCACACGTACATGTAAGATTGCGCTGTGTAATATTGGGCTTGGTCAGTACACATTCCACCAGTTGCGGCACACATTCGCCACCAAGATGCAACCGCACACAGATGTCAAAACCTTGCAGTACCTTATGGGGCATAGCAGTGCGTCCATCACGTTGAACACTTATGCCGCACTCGATGTGACCCAGTTGGAGAAGACAAGGGATGTACAGTTCGTGTTTGCCAGTTGACATATCTGTTGATTGTAAGTTGACACATTTGTTGATTGTATATGGTGGCGAGAATCGTTGCGGCAGTAAGAGTTTCGACGGTTGGTAATGTACATGGTTGTTGACACAAAACTGGCATTTATGCATATATGCATATTTTATTGCATAAATATACAGTGTCAAACAAAAGTCAAATAATGTCAACAAATAAAAAGAACCATTGCAAACAAATGGATTTGAAAAGCATTGATCTTCCTGCACTTTTGACCTTAAAATCAAAATCGTTGCACTTTTCTACTGAAACAGATACATGTATAAATATACATAATAATTCCACGTATCCGCTCTGCATATTTCAAGGGGAAGACTTGTTTCAGCCAATGATTTCGTTAGTTGAACCAAGTCCTGCTCAAACAAAAATAAGCCCTGTTAACAAGATTTATTTCTCGTTAACAGGGCTTTTGTTATTGATCAAGATCTTATGTTATCATATCTTCTTGACAATCTGTGCGTTAAACTTTATCATAAAAAGAGCGTAAGCGTGTACCAGACGCTTGCGCTCTTATATGGTGAAAGATGTGGTTGCGGCACATCAAACACAAAGAGAATTGTAACACATCCTTTCACCAATATCAATATATGGGAGGATGTGTTTTTATGTCCAATAATTCCGAATCTTTCCGCAACGAATTGGTAACCCGGCTGTTCGACCAGATTCCGCAGGAGCAACTCAAGAACGTGATCTCCATCCTTGACGCAACCATGAGTAGCTACGACATTACTCGCAAGCCTGTCGAACTGATCCCCACCAACGGTCTTCCAGAAGTGGTGAAGTATTTTCTCGCCAGTAAATCCGTCGAAAATCTCAGCCGCAAAACATTAAAGATCTATAAGCTTCGCCTTGAAGATTTCTTTGCGACGGTATGTAAACCGTTCCAAGATATCCGCGCCAATGATATCAGACTCTACCTGTACTACTACAAAGATCAGCGTCACGCATCGGATGCTTATCTTGACGACATCCGCAGAATCCTCAACTCGTTCTTTTCTTGGCTCGTCAACAACGAGTACCTGCTCAGAAACCCTTGTGCCACCGTTGACCGCATCAAGTATCAAACAAAAGAACGTGAGCCGCTGACCGCATACGAACTTGAAGTCCTGAGATGGAACTGCAAGAATGTGCGCGAAAAGGCTCTGGTAGATTTTCTGTATTCGACTGGTGTACGTGTCAGTGAGTGTCAGGATATCAACCTGTCAGACATTGATTGGGATAGACGGTCGGTTATTATTCAACATGGTAAAGGAAATAAGCGTAGGACTGTTTTCTTCAACGCTGAGTCGGAGTTGTCATTAAGAAAATACTTGGAGTCGCGGTCTGACGATAACGATGCGCTGTTTGTTTCTATTCGCAATCCGCACAACAGATTATGTGTACGAGCATTGGAGAGCATCATTACGAAAGTTGCCGCCCGTTGTAATATGCATGTGTTCCCGCACAAACTTCGCCACACTTTCGCAACCAGTGGACTTCATGGCGGCATCTCTCTGGAGAATCTTCAGGCATTGATGGGTCACGCGAAGCCTGAGACTACGCTGATCTATGCAAAGCTTGATAGTATGGATCTCCAGAGAGAACACCAAAGAGTCTATGCTTAATTGCTTTATTTTTGGCGGTTTGGTCTTGCGTTAAACAGCAAGCTTGCGAATCGTTTTGAAACAATTTGGACGAACCCAAGCCCCTCACAGTCCTTTGGGGGTCAAACGCTTACTGTGAACATGACCGGGGTTCGTATGGTTGTTATCTATTTCCGCTACAACACGAGTGCCACACTGGGTACAAGTCATCTAGTACCGTATTCGTATGAGCGTGATTTGGCGATAATGTCGAATTCGGCTGGTTCGTTTGCCATCGTTACCCGGGAAGTTGTGGTTCGTCCAGATAGTAATAACATTATCTTTGGGGATTGTTACGCTCATACATCCACTAGCGGTAGTGCAACGGACAACACAAAAATGATTCCGTATAAGATTCTGGCGATTAAATAATCAATACGACAGTGAGAACTTTTCACTGTCCAGATTGTTACATGAATTATTTTGCATATACGACACGCACAGTAACTGCAAACGTTGATGCGGCTGAGTACGCAGCTGCTGTAGCTCGATATGCGTTAACGTAAAGTGTGCTGTTGCCACTTGTCAAAAAGGTTTGACAATGTGCGGCACTGGAATCTGCAATATACACCAGTGAAAAACTTAGTATTGTGCCATACGTAGATACATCTGATGCCAAATTAAGGCTTTTCTGGGATGCTCTTGTGCCAATGGTACCAGCCGACCAAGCGTCCAATGCGACTTCATAATTCTTTATCGTTATATCTTTGACAGTTTTCCCGTTGATTGTGCCAACCTTTAAATCGTTTGTTCCGGGGTTGTACTGAAAATCAGTGTCGTGTACACGCTTCAGGTCGTCAGCTGAATCCGAAAACCAAACGTTTCGATATGTCACTCCATACGCCGCATCGTTGATCATAATTTTGCTGTTTAACGCTTCAACATCTGCCGCCAATTTTGTCTGTGATCCTGCTACTTCAGCCATTTGCCTCATCCTCCTTGTCAACACCAAGCATTACATTTTCTGTTGCGGCCTCTTCCTTCAGCCCAATCGCAATCTGGTCGAGGTTCATGTTGTACCAAGCCGCCTCAAGTGCTTCAACGATCTGTTCTTCATCCAGCTTGATACCCTTGCTCTTCATCATGGCAATAGCGCGGGTAAGCTTTTCGTGTCCGCTCAGTGTCTTATACAGAACTTCAACACTGCGAACCACATCATGTGCGGTCGTGGTCAGATGCTCTTCCTCAAGCCACGGGATCAGGTACGTTTTAACAGCCCACGATCCAATCAAACTTACGAGCGAAATAATTGCGAGGAATAATTCATTCCAAGGAAAAGTATTCATAATTCCTATCATCCTTTCTGGCCTTACATATCAATAGGGGCTTCGTGTAGCTTTTCCACAAAGTCCGTTGGTACATGATTATGTCGTCCGCACTTCACGTATTGTTCGTACATACGCTCGAGCGAACTTCTGGTATCCAATGATATTGGGTTCTTCTTAACACCATAGTGGACGTATGCCCAAGTCAATTTTTCGTTCTGTAGCGTAGCTGTCTGCTCGTCGGTCTGTGCCAGCCGCCCATCAATCTCATCAAGCCGCTGAACAATCTTGTCAATCTTCTCGTCAATCGATTCAATGCGTCGCTGTGCTTCAAGCTTGCGCTCTGCTCTTTTTAACACCCAGTCATGAACGGCCTCAAACGTTTTAACAGCGCCAACGACTACGCCAATCTAGGCAATTACTCCTACGAAAGCACCCCACCCAGAAGTGAGCCACTTAACTGCTTCCTCTCCCATTGGTGTCACCCTACCTTATCTTTAAATTGCCGCTTGTAATGCTTTCAGTAGTGCGGCGGCTACTGGCCTGTCGAGTTCAAGAATTACCTTCTGTCCAAGGATCTCCTCGTCGGCTGAAACAATGTCGGGTTCTGGATCTTCAGCAGGATTCATAGTTTCCACTTCTTCCAGATACTCGCTCATGACATATCCGGTCTTACCGTCGTACTCAACAAACGACCACATAGAGTTGTGCGGTGTGGCGGTTACAATTTCGCCAGCATTGATCTTTGTCACACGGTCGGCTTTCTTGTCAGGCTTCACACGCATATTGACATAGCCGCCATTCGGTGTAGTCACTTTCATAAACATCATCTGTTCGTCCGCTTCTTCAACAGGAGCGTCATTAAATGCTTCGGGAATACCCACTCTGTTCCATCCCCCATTCTTTATAGTCTTGCCAGCAAACTTGGATTCGGCTACGCAACCTCGCGAAGAGGATGCATGAACCGCGCCAAGCCCTTGACCTGTGTAAACCCCAACGTGGCTTGCGTTGCCCTCATTGTCGTTGTAGCCTCTGACTTTCTCGCCGCCATCATCTTTCACAATGAACAGCCAAGCCCCCACTGGAATTTTTCCAAACTTTGCCTTGCACTCTTCCGGTGTACCTTTCCAAGACAGAGCGTGTCGCCACATATCGTTTGAGCCGCGATAATTGTGCGGCTTACCGATCTGACGCAAACACCACTCAATCAGTCCTTGGCAGTCCATTCCAGTGAGTGAACTGCCGTTGTTGACGTAAGGAATTGTGCCGTCGCGGTTGCCACCATGAGCCGCAACAAAGCTTGGGTCAACCAGATTCATAGCAAAGGCGGCAAACCGTTCGTTAATAGCGTCCATTGGTTATCACCTCTTGCGGCACATCAACTGTCCACCATAGATATAAATCTCATACGGTGTGTTGGTCGCCTCGTCGCGAATCACAATACCTGTGTCGCCATTGATCAGGATGCCAGCGGGAGCAATCTCGTTGTCCTTGCCCACAGCCAGAACCTTCTCAACATTTCCATCAGCGGCAGTGGTCGAAAGCTTGCATTCCATCAGGTAGTCGAGCCGCTGGTTGATCTCTTCGTAGAGCGCATCAATACGTGCCTGAATTGCCGCCGCCTGAGAGTTCGCCAACAGTTCTTCGAGTGCGGTAATCCCCTCTTCGATTGCCAGAAGCCGCTCCTCATACTCCGCAAGGGAACTCATATCGATATGGTGGTCGATCAGGACTTCCCAGTGTTCGGTATCTGCATCAGGGGCTGGCGCTTCATCCGCTTCGCCAACACCCGCAACCGCCGCTTTGCACAGGTACGTAATCGCATCATAGTCAGCCAGATCCAGTTCCTCATAGCTGGTTGTCTTGTTCCACTCGCCCGTATATCTTGGGCGAACTCTTCCAGCCACCTGAGTCTCGCCGCCATCAACTGTGTACTCAAGCTGTCCACCGTTTACGTTCAGCGCCAGATCAACGTGCGGTTCTGGGAAAGTGAAGTCGAACGAAGTTGTGTCGCCGCCAATTGTGTTCGCCGCCACACCCAGTTCCTCGCCAGTCTGTGCGGTCGCCTCAATGTTTGTAAGCTTGGCAATCTTGTTGAGCAATTCCTGTGCGGTTGCGATCAGCTGACCAATCGCGGTTTCCTCTTCCTGCGTACTCTCATAGCTGACTGGTTTGCTCCGCGCCACCACAGGCAACCGTATTTCATAGTAGACGGTCACGCCTTCATTGTCGGTCACCTCGAGGTACACAAATACTTGCTTGCCGCGAATCAAAACCACATCAGGTACTGTGATCACAATGTTCGGGGGATCAACAGTAACGGCGGCTGGTACTGCGGCTTGCTGTCCATCGAAAGCGGCTTGGGCGCTATAAATCATATCGCTTGGAATGCCGCTCAAACTGATCTGCACACCTGTATCCCACTGATATGCGGAAGTCGAACAGGTGGCGACCGTTTCGCCATTCTCCATAATGGCGTATATTTTCTTAGCCATAGGTATCACCTCATTAAAGCGCATTCTGTGGCGGCTTTGCGTGTCGGATCACGGGTATCCTTATCTGTCGCACAGTCTTCCACTGCTTCTCGCCCACCGGGTCAAAGATGTAGCACAAAACATCAATGGCGGTCTGGAACAAGCTGTCTGGGATTGCGAACTTCAAAGTGCCATCAGCCGCAACAGTTACGTTCTCAACCTCAAATGTTCCGTACACACCAACATTCGCTTTGGTAATGTGAGCAACGTATCTTGTCTGCGGCGCTGGAACTCCGGTCAGTTCCATCCTGACTCCGTTCTGCCACTGATAAACGGGAGCAGAGATCGCGAAGAAATCTACTCCCGTTTCAAGGTTTGTCATATCAAGTTTTAACATCATTCGGCATCAACTGCCTTTGCTTCATGTTCCTTGTTGTAATTATCCAAGTACTGACCGATTGCATTCAGGTCGTTATCGATTGCGGTAACAATGCGACAGTTCTGAGGCCCAGTTACTGTCAGCTTTCCAAGTGCCTGAAGAATTGCAATGATTCCATTTACACAATCTTTGATAGAATTAAATCCCTGTTCCATAATCCTTTACTCCTTATGCTTGTTCAAGTATAGCAACTCGTTTTCTCAGTTCTTGAATCTCTTTCAAGAATACTGGAATGAGTTCGGTGTATAAAAGACTCTTTGTTCCTGCTTCATCCACAAGACAGATCTCTGGCATAACATCAATAACATCTTCATATATCAAACCAAATCGCATACGTTCTTCGTCATCATTGTTGTACACAAAGCTTACAGGACTCAATTTGTCCAAAACATTACCATATGACAACAATGGTTTGATATCATGCTTTTGGGTTCTCGATGATATTGAAGGAGAATATGTGCTGTACAAATAATATGTAGCCATAGAGTGCCAACGTGGGTTAGTAGAACTGCCTATTAATCCAGTATTATCAGCCGATGGTAATAAGGCAACACCATTATTCAGTCCTTGATTGGGCAAGAAGCGTATAATCAATGTATTGCTACTTCCATCGCCACCAACGGTGATAAGATTCCCACCAGACTGAAAATCCAAAGTAGAACCAGACGCTGACTCGAGTACCATGTTAGCACTGCCAATTGAACTAATAACAAAGTCTTGATCACCTTGGTCAACCCACATATGCATTCCATACTGTGCTTGCCCACTAGAATAATTATCAAGATATATTAATCCACCTTCAGCGCCGGGGGCTGACAAGAAATGAAAGTTTCCGCAATACAAGTCACCATATACTTGTGCATTTTTTGCCGTCATATTGCCAGCGTTAGTTACGACAAAGTTGTTATTACCAATATTGATTGATGTACCACTAATAGATCCACCAGTTACTGTCAGATTGCTACAACTCACAGCCCCCGCAGTAGATACGGTAAAAGCACCATTACCAATATTGATAGATGCACCACTGATAGAGCCGCCAGTGACTGTTAAATTTGTACAAGTTACCTTACCACTCGCGGTTACACGGAACGGCGCTGATGTAAGTGTTGTGCTACCAGCATAGATCACAACATTGTCGCCAGTCTGACCGGATCGCAACCCAACACGGGAAGCACCAGTGCCGCTATACAATGTGTCTGTTCCGATTGTCCAACCAGCAATGTTGCCGCCATTCTTTGCGGTCATATAGCCGTTGTTATCAATCGAGAAGTTGCCATTAATTGTGGTATAGCCTTTAAGATCGATACCATCTTTGCCGATAATTTCGATCTTTGACGCATTGATCTTCGCGCCTTCAGTTGACACATTGATCGCATTGATTACACCGTTCTGGTCAACCTTTGCCGACCACGAAGATGCGTTCTGTTCAACTGTGGTTTTTACGCCGCCATAAGTATTGTTGACGGTTTGCATGATCGACTCTGGCATCAGCCTAATGGTAGTCTGCATCCCAGTGATCGTACTGTTCGCCGACAGGTCAATGCTTTGCCCCACACCAGCCGCCAAATGACTTGCGGTAATTGTTCCAGCTTCAATACGTGCCGCAGAAAGATAACCAGTGATTATCTCGTCAGCCGAAAATCCTCGGCCTGACCCAAACCGATTGTTAACATCTTTTCGTCATGTGGATGTTGTTATGTAGCAAACTTCCAGTGATAGCCATATGCAGTGTGTGCTTTATGATTACAACAAGCATTAATATGTGCCGCATCATAACCAAGTTGTCTTTCAACTTCGCACGATGAATCATACACAATGCCTGTTTCTTCACACATAACTGGTTTCTTTCTTTTATTTGCAGACCGCATTTTTCTTTTTGTTTCTTCGCTATGATGCTGTCCAAAGAAAGGATTCAATTCTCCGCGCACACGTTCCGACATACGTATCTTTTCTTCGTCTGTCTTTTGCAAATGTACACCATACATTGGATTACCAGTACCAGAAAACCTTTGCGATAGCTTCTTTTTAGTTTCGTCTGAAACAACAAGGTGTACACCATACATTGGGTTTTCCGACCCACGATACATACCTTGCTTCTTGACAGACATTTTGTGCTTCGATTCGTCTGACATGGTTTTATTAAGGCAACCGCCACTCTCTTTGTTGTATCCGTATCGATCATCCTGCGAATTCATTGTACGAATATAATATCTTTCTCGTTCGTCAATGATATCATTGTCACATTCTTCCTACACAACAAAACGAAAATTGTCAGCACCATATTTATTCCAAGCATTTTGTAGATGCGGGTTATCATGATTGCCATGTTTTAAATGCCGCATATGATCTTTCTGTCTACGTTCTATATCTTGGCTTTGTCCAATGTAAACCTTATGATTAATAAGATTTTCTATCATGTAAATACCACTCATACTATCACCTCTTTTCGTATCATATTGTGCTACATAACTTCTTATACTTTCATATAAGAGCAGACTATATCTTCACCCTATCGTAACAAATAGGGGCTGGCCTCTTCGATAAGAATGACGGGTTCTTATCTACTCCCTCACGGGATAGTCGTTGAGCTTTCCCCATTTAACAGGGGCTTAGTTGCTGATTGTCCGTTGTTACATCTTATTGTTTTCAAGCATTCACACTCATGTTTTCACATCATGTTGTAGCCAATAAGCTTTGGGATTTCCCAGCAATTCAACCAGTTTGTTATTATTCTGGATTACTCCAGCGAGAACCAATGGTTCGTTTTAGTTCTCCAGTTCCAATTACCGTTTTCATCTTTGCCGTTCGCGATCATAAAGCCGTCGCCGCACAACATCATCGCGGCTTCATCGTTTGCCTCAACAAACATCATGTTTCCGTTGTCGTCCGTATACCACGAAGATCTGGAAGACATGAACTGATGTTTCAGCACATCGATAGTTCCTTCAAGACGATCCGTAAATATCGAGCCGTCCATATTGATAATGTTTGTGCGGTTATAAATGTCTGCTCTTGATTGCAGTTCGCTTGTGACTTCGCTGATGCGTTGCAACACAGATCCAAGATCCTTGCCGCTCAACGAAATGTCCTCATCCGTGATCTCGATCTTATCATCCCACGGGTGATCCATATACCGTGTGATCTTCTTGACATACAACAGTGCGTTCACGTTCAGGATTGCATCGTAAACCCGCACCTCTGTATTGATCTCAAAGTCATAGATGTCGCGCCCCAATACCTGTGCCATATTTGTACGGGTCACAGAATAGGTCACAACGGGGCGGCTCATGCGTTCCATTACCTTTTGGGCATCCGCATACAGGGCGGCTTCCTGACCGACAATGTAGTTCGGATTGTTCCACTTGCCGTCCTTAATCAGGTCGCCCAGCGAAGAATGCATGAAAGTTGACTCCGCATCAATCTGCTGTTGCTGAATGTCTGCCACCGCAAGTGAATTCTTATACACGGTGTAAGCCAGATCAGCCGCACGATACATGATAACCTTCAGGCCAAGTTCCTTTTCGGTTGTATTTCCCCAGCCATCATAGATCTTATTGATCTCTGTCTGAATCTCGGCTATCTGTGCGCGGTAGGTAGCCTTCTTTTCTTCACTCGCCGTTGCCGCAATCATTCGGTTCAGCGACTTGATGCTCTCCTGCTTTGCCGCAATCGAAGCTTCCATTGAGCCAACCCAGCCAGCCGATGTTCCAGTACCAGACTTCGACAATGTGGCGTACTTTACCGCATACTTGTCAGTGTTGTTAAAAGTGATCGCGCCGCCAGCACCAACAGTTACCGCACGATAAACCTTGTTTGGGCCAACTACGATAACATAGTCGCCCTCGAGCAATCTCTGCTGATTGACCGCCACTTCGCCGCCAATAAACTGGTCAACAATCTGCCCATTCTGAATCACAAATTCAACATAGTTGTATTGACCCCAGTATGTGTTTAGCTTGTTGGAGTTGGTGTTGTAAGTTGCTGTTGCGGCCTTAATCTGCTGGTTGAGCGAGATGCGCGAGTTAATGTAGTTATCATAAATCGCCTGATGTTCCGCAGTGAATAGGCCGATCTCTTTGTAGTAGTCGAAGTTCATGAGGAAGTTCAGCCCGGTCGGGTTTACCTCATCAATTCCGACATACCCATCGTCACCATACTCGCCCTCAACATACAGGCGGGTAATGATATCTTCCGTATTGTACGAAACAGTCAGTGCGGTCAGGTCGCGCCCAATAGCCATCTCGCGAAGATCGTTGCGGTTCTCCATACACTTGAAAGCAACAGTCTTCTTGTCGGTGTCCGCGATCAGATAACCATTGAACAGTTCGCACAAGGTTACCAGCAACTTGTACGCCCCAACGCCGCCACTCATATCCAAGCTTCGGATCTTTTCGGTTGTGCCGTCAGCTTCGTAGAATGTATCGGTTTTGGTAGTGTCCAGTGTCCACCCAGTTCCGTTAAGAATATCGGTGGCTAGATTCGGCAGTGTGTCAATACCAGTTTCGTCGCCATCATATTCCTTGTAGATCTGCTTGGTTCGCAACTGAGAAAGCAACGTGGTACAGGTAACTGACTCGCTAATCGCCTTGTCACTTCGCGTCTTCTTCGGGACATGAATGATAAACCATACGTTGCGGTCACGTTCGGTAAGCCGCACCAAGTATTCGTTCACCACAAAATCCCAGCGGTGGTTGCGCGATCCGTCGGGTAACCTGTACGGCATGTCGAACCTTAATGTTTCCCAAGCTTCGTAGTCGGATGTGTATTCAATGTTGTACGCTTGCCCGGGTGACTGTACTTCGGAATCGTAGAGGTCGCACACTTTCTCGCGGTTAAGGTTGAATATGCTTAATGTACACTTTGGATATTCGTTTAGTTGTGCCACTTGCCCGCCCCCTTACCGCATCAGACCATCAAACGTGATGGTAAGTTTGGACAAGCTGGCATTACCAGATCCGCTCTGCCCGGTAATGTTCTGTGTAGACACAATGAGTTCGTTCATCTTGCCGATCAAACAAACATCACCCTGTGTTGTGGCAAGAGTGGAGTTAACCGTACAAGTGCCGCCATCCTCTGCTACCGCCAGAATCTTTCGCCACGCACCTTGGACATAAATATAACTGCCAACATCTTCTTGGTAAAACTTTGCGGTTGTCTTCAGCGAGGCAGAACCTTGTGCAGTAATTACGTATACATCGCGCCTGTACGGGAAGCAAGGCTCAAGATTGATGTACCCTTTGTCGTGGTATGCAAACGCATAGTTCGAGCCAACCGTGATCTTCTGGTACTTACTGTCGATAACCAGATCCTGACCAGAGGGCAACCCGACAATTTCGCACGTATCATTGTTGGCGCTATTCACGATCACAAGCTTGCGGCCTGAAGGAATTGTTCCGCGCACAGTAATTGTTGCCGGGGCTGGCTCAGTGCCGGGATTCCACACAAGCTTTGTACCCATTGCTGTCGAAATCGCCGGGATCATGGAGTGGCGAAGTATGCCGCAGAAAGATTCGATGCGGTACTCGTCTACTTCGTTGTCGGCGAGTTCCAGTGTGTTCATTGTGCCGAATGGATAATACGCCGTCAGGTTGAGCGTGATTGTGCCGCTATACACTGTGAGCAGATTACGGTTCGTGTGTTCCTGATAGCGGTCGCCAGTGGGCAGTTTGCTAGGCCGCACCATGTAGGTGATCCAAGGGCGCTCGTCGAAGACCAGTTCGCCCAGTACGCCAACGTGAACCCACTGGTAAATCTTATCAAGCTGTGCATCAGTCAGGTCTTCAAAGTAGCAGTACAAGCTGAAGTCCTTTTGCTGAACGGTCGCCCCATTATAATAAGCGCCGGGAAAGTTTGTTACTGTTGCTGTGTTCACTTTGTACGGTGTGCCAGCATCCAGCAATGTCTTGGAATTGGGTATATAGGTCTATCCCATCTCGGTACAGTGGATGCCGCGAAAGGAAAACCCCATCACATCCGCTTTCAATGGTCATCACCGCCTGTTGATATTTAAGTTAATGCCCTCAATTTCTGCGCGGCGCTCCAGAATTCCGATCAGGTCATCCATCACGCTCAACTGATACTCCAGCACATTGTAAGGGCAGTTTGGTTCAAAGTTTAGTTCGTTGCGGCGGTGTCGATTCAGTATCACTTTCATCTTGTCGGCACGTATCCGCAACTGCCAGTATTCCGCACGAAATCGATCACGATAATCATCAGATAACATCAAATCCACAGTGTCTTGTAATTTCATGACGCTTCGCTCCTTTTGCCTCAATAAAAAGGGAGAGGCGCGAAGACCCCTCCCTTTATATAATATCAAATAAATCAGTTGAATCTGATGCCGCCAACAGACATTCCGCGAGACATATCTGCCACAATGGAATCCTTGACACGGGTGGCAACTTCTTCAAAGTCCGCATCATCATTCAGGGTGTCAACCTGTACGATAATGTCGCCCACATTAATTGTGTTCGCCGTAGTGTTTGTGCCAGCCAGACCGCCAAAGGAAGGAAGCTGGAAGTGCATCATGCCGATGGTGTCGAGCATATCGTTCAGCGCCTTCAAGCTGTTGGAGCGGTCGGCGTTGATCAGCAGTCGAGTCAGTTCCGCATCGTTGATACTTTCCGGGTTCGTCTTTGTGCCGTCGAGCCAAGCATAACCTGTGCGGTCAATCAAGCCGCCAGATGCATAAGCACGATACGTCTGATGTTGACCAGCTCTTTCTGTAGCTCTCGTCGCAAGGCTTGCCGCAGATCCAATAGACGATACTGCGCTTGCACGTTCTACTGCTTGCCGCAAAGCACTCAGCATACCGTTGTTACCAGAATACTCAGAGACAGATGTTGTATTTCGGTTTGATGTATTATTGCTTCTTACCACACGATCCTGCGGCTTTTTCGGAATATTATTAGCACGAACATAGTCAGCAGAAACAACACCGCCACCGGGCAGATTCCTGTTTCGCCAGTTCACACATTCTGTCTGACTTGCTGGGCCATAATACCAATACTT
>Ga0310691_10001667_pt1 | contig 33038 bp, 19 predicted proteins | sample 176DNAGHGlowgp2_FD_203887 | JGI IMG/M metagenome (GOLD analysis project Ga0310691, IMG submission 203887) | Sheep rumen microbial communities from Palmerston North, Manawatu-Wanganui, New Zealand - 1766 DNA GHGlow gp2 (v2) (version 2) | ecosystem: Host-associated > Mammals > Digestive system >... | reverse complement strand
ACAGCGAGATGAACGGCGTTTTCGCCCATAATCCAGAGCCGATTCCCGAGAACTTGGCGGGTATCTGCAACGCTATGGAGCGCTCCAACTATGATGTCGGCTTCGTGGTCGATCCCGATGTCGATAGGCTGGCCATTGTTAAGGAGGACGGCACACTGTTTGTCGAGGAGAACACGTTGGTGGCCGTGGCCGATTACGTGCTGCAGCACACGCCCGGCAACACCGTATCCAATCTCTCGTCTTCCCGTGCATTGAAGGATGTAAGTGACAAGTATGGCGTTACTTACACACCTTCCGCTGTCGGTGAGGTCAATGTGGTGGAGATGATGAAGAAAACTAACGCCGTCATCGGCGGCGAAGGCAACGGAGGTGTCATCTATCCTGAGCTGCACTACGGTCGCGACGCGCTCGTGGGCATCGCTCTCTTCCTGACCTACATGGCCAAGAGCGGCAAGAGCTGCAGCCAGATCCGCGCCCTCTATCCCGACTACTGCATCGTGAAGAAGAAAACCGAACTCGACAGTTCCGTTGACTTGAAGGCAATTTTGGCCAAGATTGCCGAGAAATACGCTAATTACCAAGTAAATACGGTAGATGGCGTGCGCATCGATTTCGAGGACAGCTGGGTGCACGTGCGCAGCTCCAATACTGAACCCATCATGCGCATCTACGCCGAGGCCCTCACCCCGCAGGTCGCCGAGAACATCGCCAACAAACTGATGGCGGACATTCGGGAACTAATGTAGAATGCAGAATGTTGAATGCTGAATGCTGAATGATGAATGAAGAATGATGAATGCTGAATGGGTCGAAGCACCATTCCCCCCTTTAGGGGGGATGCCCGAAGGGCAGGGGGGTAAACGATGAAGCGATGAAGCGATGATACGATGAAACGATGAAATGATAATACGAATGACCAAACGAACACATATCCGGACAATCACTATGCTGCTAGCCCTGGTCTTAGGGACGGCGGGGACGGTGTGCGCCCAGAATGAGACGGGCCAGTACGGGAAGGAGAATCTGGAGCGGGATTACTGCACGGGCTATAATATCACAGTCTATTGTAAAGCACCCGATAATACGGTGGTCTATCTCTATGAGCAGGATATCGTTAGGATGCAAGTGGTGGATAGTGCGTTCCTGAAAAAGGGGAAAGCTGTTTTTTCTAAAAATGTTCCATCGAAAGACAGAAACGATGTCTCTAAGTTGATTCCCAAAGGGGTCTATCAAATGTATTCTGACGGATGGGAATTTGCCTTTACATTTTTGATTGATCAAGAGACGGATTTCGAAATCAGGATCCAAAAAACCACGGAAGCGGAAGCCAATGGGATTAAGCTACCCTATCATTGGCAAAAGCGGGAATTTGTCAATTCTGAGGAAAACCAGTTGTGGATGAACATCTTGCTTGTTCAGGAGATGGCTGAGTTCCCGTTTGATGCCATCGGTTCTGCGGCGGAGCTTGCCTCTACAATGCCACAATCGTTTGTGGGGAAACATTTCCTTTTGGAAGAGCGGGTGTATATGGCAGGGGAGTCTGACGATGAAACCATCCTCTTTGGATTGGGGAAAGTGGATTCGTCCACATTTCACCGCATCTTGTCGCAGGTGGATTTCACCGATGGAAGATTGTTTCATTCCCAATCGCTGTTTTCCATGTTCGTGTTGCAATACCTCCTCTCCGATAATCGCGAATCTGTCGCCGAAATCATAACCGAAGTGGACACCATCCTTACGCGTGCGGCGCGCGGCGGACGCTATCAGTGTGGGTTGTATGCGCAGTGGCTGTATGGTATCTTTGACAAGACCGGTGACCCGTACTACGAACCGGTGATGCTGCACATCTACGACACCTACGACCGTGGCTGGATTCCCGAGGACCAGGAGCGACGCATCAAACGGCAGATCGATCGCATCCGCAAGCTCGCCCCGGGTGCGCAGATCCCCGAGCTCACCGCCTACGACATCAACGGCAAACAGCACTCCACCAACGAGATACAGACGAAATACACGATTCTCTGGTTCTGGGACCCCGACTGCGACCACTGTCAGGAACAGACGCCGATTCTGCACGATCTCTACCAAGAAAAAGCCGACGAGCTTGATTTCGAGGTCTTTGCCGTGGAGGTCAACGACGACTACGACCGCTGGACGGCCTTCTCAGAGAAACACGGTCTTAGCGACTGGATCAACCTCAGCACCTCTATGGGCGAAACCAGCGAGGATTTCATCGAGTATTTCGATATTGTCACCACGCCGGTGATTTTGTTGATAGATAATGAAAAAAATCATGCAATAATCGCACGGCAAATTACGTTAGATGAGATTATGGGGTTGATGGAACGTAAACAATAATCCGTAGGGGCGTATCGCATACGCCCTATATGATCGCATACAATTGTATTAGAAACGATAAAAACATATATAATAATGAGAAAAAACGTTATTTTTTTGATGTTGTCAGGTTTGATGTTCGGTTTTTTGATGTTGTTCGCGAATGCGGCGACCGCCCAGAACGATGTGCCGAAGAACCTGCAGAAGTCGAGAAACAATCCGGCCAATTACCGTGACAAGGACGGTCATGAGCTGGTTTTCAACGTCAAAGATTCCAAGGACACATTGGTTTATTTGGTGATCCATTACAATGAGAAGCTGATTCTCAAGGATTCCGTGAAACCTGCGGCCAAGGGAAAATTCGTGTTCAAGGGAACCGACCGTTATGATGATGGTTTGTATTCGCTGGTCTCCATGGATAAGAAGCTGTATCTGAACTTCATTCTCGACAACAACCAGCATTTCGAGTACAATTTGGACACCACGATGAATCCGGAGAATTTCTCGGTGAAGAACTCGCCGGAGAATGACGAAATGCTCCGTTTCCAGAAGAAAACCGCCCAGGCATCCCAGCTGGCCAACGAATGGGCCAAAAAACGCAAGGAGTTTGAAGGGGCAGGCAATACCGACAGCGTCAACTATTACAAGGAGAAGCTGACCGGAATCAACGATGAGATGACCGCTTTCATTGAAGAGTTGATTGCCAAGAATCCGGATTATCTGTTCTCCAAGATGCAGAAATCCTACCAGAACATTGATGTCCCGGAGTTTAAGAAAGAAGACGGCACGATCGACTATCAGGCACAGGCATACTATTATCGTCTGCATTACTGGGACAATTTTGACTTGGGCGACCATCGTTTCATCTATATCCCCTCTTTTGAGCCCAAACTGAAGGATTATTTCCTGAAATTCCTTTACCATCAGGAGACAGATACCATAAACAAATACGTTGATATTTTCTTGAAAAAGACCGAAAAGGACACGTTCATGTACCACTATTGCTGTGACTGGCTCTCCTACCAGTTTGAGACCAGCAAGGTGATCGGCCATGATGCCGTGTTCTACCATATTGCCAAAACCAACCAGCTGGCGGGTAAGTGCTATTGGCTTGATGAAGATGTCGTTGCGAAGTATCAGAAACGTACCAAACGTCTTGAACCGATCTTGATTGGGAAAATCGCCCCCGAGCTTTTTATCCCGGACACCACGCTGACCGATGATATGACCCAATGGCATTCATCATACAGAATAAATAAACCTTACACGATTCTTTGGTTCTACGACCCCGACTGTCCGACTTGTAAGAAGGAGTCCAAGAAGTTGCGGGAAGTGTATGATTCGTTGCAAGCCATCGGCAAACGTAATTTCGAGGTTTTTGCCATCGGCAACGATTCCGATATTGACCGCTGGAAAAAGTATGTGAAAGAGAACAACTATCCTTGGATTCAAGTCGGGGGAAACAAAGGCAACATGGATTACCTCGAGTATTTCAACATCTACGAGATGGGCAATCCGGCCATGTTTATCCTTAACAGTCGCCACGAAATCATCCTCAACAAACGCATCGACATGTACAACATCCCGCAGTTCCTCGAGGAGTACGAAAAGATGGAGGAGGCGAAACGGAAGCAGGAGTGACGATGATACGATGATACGATGAAAACCGATGAATGATTGATGTATTCTCTAATAGATACTAATTATTGCTATAATTCCCTATTCCCTAATCACTGATCACTGATCACTGATCACCAAACAACGAATAAACAACAAATAAATCGACAATAATATGAAAGACATTTTCGAAAGAATAAAAGAGTCATCCGGTGGTCCGATTGGACAATACCGCGAGAAGATTGACGGTTATTTCGCATTCCCGAAGCTGGAAGGCGAGCTGGGTCCGCACATGCGTTTCAACGGCAAAGAGGTGCTTTGCTGGAGCCTCAACAACTACCTCGGATTGGCCAACCATCCTGAGGTGCGCAAGGCCGACGCGGAAGGTGCCGCCCGCTGGGGTATGGCCTATCCGATGGGCAGCCGTATGATGACCGGCCAAACTGCCCTCCACGAACAATTGGAGCGGGAATTGGCTGATTTCGAGCATAAGGAAGCTGCTTTCGAGTTCAACTTCGGCTATCAGGGCATCATGTCCACCATCGATTCGCTGGTCTGCAGACACGATGTGATCGTCTATGACGCGGAAGCACACGCCTGTCTGCGCGACGGTATCCGTTTGCACCTCGGCAAGAGCTTCAAATTCCGCCACAACGACATTGTCGATTGTGAGCGTATTCTCGGCAACGCCTGCAAGATCGCCGATGAGCAGGGCGGCGGTGTGCTGTTGATTACGGAAGGCGTGTTCGGCATGACCGGCGCACTCGGCATCCTCGACCAGATTGCGGCTCTCAAGAAAAAGTATCCGTTCCGCATCCTCATCGACGACGCCCACGGTTTCGGAGCCATGGGTCCTCACGGAAGAGGTACCTCCGAGCATTTCGGCGTGATGGACGACATTGATGTCTATATCGGTGCGTATGCGAAGTCTATGGCCACCATTGGCGGCTTCGTGGCGACGGAGAAGAGCATTATCAATGTCTTGCGTTACAACATGCGTTCCCAGATGTACGCCAAATCACTCCCGATGCCCATCGTGGTCGGCTGTCTGAAACGTCTTGAGATCATCCGCAGCGAGGAAGGCGACCGTCTGAGAGCCCAACTGTGGAAAATCACCCGCGCCTTGCAGAAAGGTTTCCGCGACCTCGGCTACGAGATCGGACCCGCCGAGGCGTGTGTCACCCCGGTGCATTTGTATTGCGGTGTCGATCAGGCCGCCAACATCGCCGTCGATTTGCGCGAGAACTACAACATCTTCTGCTCAATCGTCACCTATCCCGTCATTCCTCCGGGAATGCTCATCTTCCGCATCATCCCCACTGCTGCCCACAGCATGGAGGACGTGGAGCGCACCCTCGCCGCCTTCCGCGACATCAAGGAACGCCTGGCCCGTGGCGAATACGACAAACCGATGCCGGATATGGCGCTGATTAAATAGGCAAAAGGCAAAAGGCAAAAGGCAAAAGGCAAAAGGTACGAGGAAATATTACTGTTGCCTGTTGCCTGTTGCCTATTGCCTATTGCCTTGTTTCATATGGCGGATCAAAGTCATTTGTCTAAGTTTAAGTTAATAGTCAAAGTATGAGCAAATACCACCTGAAATGTACCCAATGTGGCGAAGTCATTCCCGACTTTGCCACTTGGTTTTCGCAGAACCAGCAGTGCAAGTGTGGCTGCAAGCGCGCCGATGTCGTCTATTCGGCTGATTATCACAAGATCACGGAGCTGACGAAGCCGGAGCATAAACCCGCCAATTTTTATCACTATTTCGACTTTTTGCCCGTGATGGACGAGAAGAACATCGTCTCTTTGGGCGAGGGTGCCATTCCGATTGAGGAGTGGGATTTCTTGGAGAAATATGCTCGGGAGAAATATGGCGTTGACTGCAAGGTGATGGTCTATCGCAACGACCTGAACTGCGGCAGCAACACCTTCAAGGACATCGCTGCCTCGTTGGCCGCTTCCCTGTTCAAGGAGAACGGCGTGAAGGAGTTCTGCGTGGCTTCCACGGGCAACACCGCCACGGCGTACGCCCGTTATTTGGCTGAGGCTGGCATCAAGTTCACAGTCTTCATGCCCCATGACGCTTGTCCTGATTCCGTTGCGGCCATCCGCTCTTACGGCCAGAATGTGGTCGTGTGCGATGGCAATTACGGTGATGCGAAGAAAGAGGCCAACGACTTCCACGAGAAGAACAACGTGCTGATTTCCACGGGCAACATCGATCCCATCCGTGTGGAGGCCAAGAAGACGATGGTCTTCGAGTACCTGCGTCAGCTGGGCAAGATGCCCGATGTGTATGTGCAGGCGGTTGCGGGCGGAACAGGCCCCATCGCCCTTGACAAGGGCATCCGCGACCTGCAGACCACCTTCCCGGACACCAAGATGCCCCGTATGCTGTTGATCCAGCAGGACACTTGCGATCCGATGGTGCAGGGGTGGGAGAGTGCCGTGAAGGCCGGATTCCCGGAGGGTTACGAGAAGGATTACCCCGTCATCCCGAACCCGCAGACCATGGTCTCCATCCTTTCCGCCGGCAATCCGGGCATGTATCCCATTGTCGCGCCCATCGTGCGCAAGAGCGGCGGCACGTTCCTGCGTGTGAAGGAGAGCGAGCTGGCGAAATATGGCAAAATCGTCAAGGACGAGCGCGGCATCTACTTCGGACCCGCCTCTGTTGTCTGCCTGGCCGGCTTCTACAAAGCCTTGGAGGAAGGACAGATTCGCAATGGCGAGACCGTGCTCCTCAACACCGGCGAAGGTGCGGCGCGAGCCAGCTTCTTCAAGAAGATGGTGGACGAGGCGTAAGGGTAGGGGCGAATGGTTGTTCGTTCGCAATGTGAATAAAAAAAAGCGCTTCAAACGAAGCGCTTTTTTTGTGGGACGAACGTGCGTCATGGAGCCAACTGCGGGATGCGGTTGGTGGGCTTCTGTTTCTTCCTGCTTTTGCGAGTTCCGGTTTCCGTTTGGCCGGAGAAGGTCGTGTCTTTCGCCCTATGGCAACATTTCCTCCGCCTTCATTTCCATCTTGCTGAACGCGAACAGCTTCTTTCCCAAGTCTTTGAGGGACGCGCCGAGGTGATAGACGGTGTCGTCGATGATGAGGAAGCGGTCGTGGTAGCGGTCGCACTCCCCAATCGCAATGGGCGGATATTGCCGGTTGTGGCGTTCGAGGTCGAGATTCAGCGTTTCCGTGACGTGTCTTGTGACAATCTCCGCCGACACGCCCTCTTTCCGCTTCGCCAGCGTCAGCAGCACCGAATCGTCCACGTAGTTGTCAATGAGGACAATCCGTTTCCGTGCCGACCGGATCAGGTCCGCCGCGAAGGCGTATGCGTCGAAGATCTGCCCGTCGAAGAAGACACCCTCGACTGGTGGCAGGGCGGTGCGCACGAAGAAGCCTATTTGCTCCTCCGTCTTGCTGACTCGCTGCTCCAACCGTTCGATCCGTTGGTTGATGGCATGTCCGCGAAGAAGATACTCTTTGAGAACGGAGTTTGCCCATCTGCGGAACATAATGCCTTGTGGAGATTTCACTCGGTATCCCACTGAAAGAATCATATCTAAATTATAGAATTCTTTCATTCTGTTTATCAGACGATTACCTTCTTTCTGAACTGTCGCAAATTTTGCGACAGTTGGAATTCCTTTCAATTCTTCTGCCTTGGCGTTTTGTATATGTTTGCCAATGGTTTTAATGTCTCTATGGAACAAATCCGCAATCTGTTGACGATTTAACCACACCGTGTCTTCTCGCAATAAAACCTCCAACCTGATGCTGCTGTCGGGCTGGTAAAGGATGATTTCGCCGTTTTGTGCCAAAGGTTTGTTTTCTTCCATGATGGGTCATTTTTTTCGTTTTGTGGTTACAGTGTTTACGTTGCAAAGATACAACAAAAACCGTTGTTTGTCAATGGTTTTGCGTGATTTTTGTTGCTGCTGAAAGCCAAAGAGTTATAATTTTTATTTACAATTTATTTTGTTGATTGTTAAGGTTTAAGGCTGGAATTTCGCTGATTTTGGCCTCTTGCGAGAAGGAGGTTCCGTTTGGCCGAGGCCTGATTCCACGTATTGAGGCTTCGAAGCCATTTTCCGTTAAAAACAAGTTTTTTTTTCAATTATGAATGCTGGGGAAAACGGGATTGGTGTCGGTTAACTTGATAAAGTCCGGTTCCCCGTTTTGTACATTGTACATTGATCAGTTTTCGGTAGGGGAGGGTGGCCAAACGGAATGGAGGGTGGGGAAAACGAAAAAAAACGTTGTAACCAACCAATCTTTTTCTTATTTTTGCACCGTTGTTCCGTCGAGAGGCGTGGCAACGATTTTATTGAAAAGAAAGCGTGTTTTCGCTTATCCGACTCGGTGAACCTGGACAGTTTACGAATGTTAGTACGGATACTCGGAAATCAAGCTTGCCTATTGAGTATTTATTGCCAATCAGGTGGGGCTTGTTCTTCAGTATTTTACTAACAGGGAGTCCAGCCCTACCGAGTGGATGCTGTTTGATAAGAGCTCCACTTTCTTTGTGCATTGATGCGGAGCATATCGCTGGCGGACACGTTCAGATCTTCGGAATGAAAATACACATGATGAAGGAGAACGAACACATATCAGACACGGAGCTCGTCGCGAAAGTCCTCGCCAACGACGAGAAAGCCCTGCTGTTCTTCTTTTACGAGAAGTTCTACAGCATGTTCGAGTACCATGTCTATAAGATTTTCCCTTACGAACAGGACGTACAGGAACTGGTGCACGAATTCTTCCTCTATTTGCGTCAGGATGACTGGCGGCGGTTGCGCTCGTTCAACCCGGAGAAAGCCCAGCTTAACACCTGGGTGTCCGTGGTCTCCTTTCGTTTTTTCCTTAATTTCAAAAAATCCAAGATAGATTCCAATGGTCTTGTCACTATATGTGATCAGTGGGATGACAAGATCCTGCAGTTCAAGAATGCGAGCGAGGAGCAGGTGCGGATGGATGTGCGGAAGGCCATTGACTGTCTGAAGAACGAAACCGAACGAGAAGTGGCACGAAAACTATTACTGGAAGAAGCCGATGTTCAAGAGGTCGCCAAAGAACACAATTTATCGGTGGATTACACCTACACGGTGAAAAGCAGGGCAATATCGCATTTGAGAAAAATTTTAAAAGATTACAGGTCATGAGCGAGAAACATATATCAGAAGAATTATGGATGAGATTCCTCGAGGGAAACGTCTCCGAAGAGGAAAACGAGCGGCTCATGCGCCTGATTTCCGAAGACGATGCACTGATGGAAGAGTATTTGTCGGTCAACGAATCGCTGAAACGGATTGATTCAAGGCCTCTTGTGAAACCAGATCTGGATTTGGCACAAAAGCAAATAGGGGAGGCGTTCAAAGCGGGCGATGCTCAGAAAGAAAATGTGGCGATGCTGCCTCGCCGTTCCAATTTCCGCAAATACCTTGCCATGGCGGCGGCCGCGGCTTTGCTGATCGGTGCTGCATTGTTCTTCCTCTTCCGTCCCGACCGCAACGACAACAACCTCGCGCAGCAGGAGAAACAGCGCGTTGAAAAGGAGGCGAAAACACAAAGCCAAAACCCTGAAACAACAACAGAACCGGCACAAACGAACAGAACTCGTAAGAACGATATGCCGTCAAAAAGCGACACCGAAGGTGTCCAACCAGAGCCAACCGCCGTCCAAGAAGAAATGTATTCTTCCCAAAAACTCGAAAAGCACTACGCCGGCACCCAAACCGCCAACACTCTGACCGTTACCAAACCCGGCAAAGACAGCTACCGCGTGTTATGCAAGAACTTGGAGAAAACGCTCAATTTCGAGTGGACGGCCGCGAATGTGAAGAGTTTGCACTTTTTGGTGAAGGACTCGAAAAGCAAAACCGTTGCCGAAACCCAGAGTGTTACAGAGAACCATTATTCGTTGAAATACAGTGACATATATCCTGAGCAAAAACTCACATGGAGCCTCGTTGTAGTGTTTAAGGATGGCTCGCAAGAGAAACGCAACGGACAAATACAAATCGATTATAATCATTAAAACGTTGGATATGAGGAAATTTTACAGTTTGATTTTTACAACCTTGATGATGCTGGCAAGCGCCAGCCTTTCCGCTCAGTCGGAGGCCACTTCGCCCCGTATGAGCTTCAACATTGTCAAAGAGGTGAAACCGCCTTTGTGGGAAATCGTGGAGGAACCCCATTTCGTGGATGAGGACGGGAACAGTGTTATTGATGCCGACGAGGTGTGTAAGATCGTGATGAAGCTGAAGAATATCGGCTTGGGCGAAGGGCGTAACCTTACCGCTAATATTTCCGCCACAGGAAGCACGATGGGAATCACCTATTCAAGTCGCAAAATCCAGAATATAGCCACGGGAAGCACTGCTACCATTGAGTTCCCGCTAACCACTGACATGAGCACCGTTGATGGAAGCGCGTCCTTTACGGTTTTCGTGGAAGAACCCCTCGGCTTCAATTCGGACCAATACATGTTGAAAGTTCAGACTCGCGCCTTCCAAGCCCCTATGGTGGAGGTGAAAGACTATGTCGCCACATGCGACAATGGAGGGAAACTAGAGAAAATGAAACCCTTTCAACTTCAGGTGTTGATCCAAAACACGCAGTATGGGCTGGCAGAAGATGTCGCGGTCACCCTGATGTACCCCAGCAATGTTTATAATTTGGGAGGGTTGGACAAGTTGACTATCCCGAAATTGGAGGCCGGTGAAGCGAAAACGCTGACATACTCGCTCTTGGTTAACAACCAGTATGAAGGGAGCACGCTTCCTTTGCAAATCAAGGTGAAGGAAAAATTCGGCAAATATGCACACGACAAGTCCATAACGCTGGAATTGAATCAGAAGCTTGTGAACCGCTCTATTGACGTGGCAGCCCGGGTGGAACCCAAGACGACAATCGTGGACGCACAGCTTCGTTCGGATGTGGATCGCGATATTCCGCAGACGGAAAATAGAAACAGCCACCGGTATGCCATCGTAATCGGCAATCAGGATTACCACTCCTATCAGAATGGATTAAAGGTCGAGCAGGATGTGCCTTTCGCCACGGAGGATGCCAACGTCTTTAAGCAATATTGTCAGAGGACTTTGGGAATAGAGGAGAGCAACATCGTGTTGTTGAACAACGCTACCGCGGCGAAGATGAATCAAGAGATCGACTTCATCACTCGTCTGGCGGAACGGGATGCCCAAGCTGAGATTGTCTTCTATTTTTCAGGACATGGATTCCCGGATGAGAACACCAAGGAACCCTACCTTATTCCGGTGGATGTAAACGCCTCAAGCTTAAGGGATGCCTTGTCTCTTTACGAACTTTACGGCAAATTGACGGCTACGGGCGCCAATCGCGTGACTGTCTTTTTGGATGCCTGCTTCAGCGGCGGTGGCCGTAATGCCGGGCTGATCGCTTCCCGAGGCATACGCGTGACTCCGAAAAAGGATGCCCTGACAGGCAATATTGTGGTGTTCTCGGCCACCTCTGCCGACCAAACGGCTCTGCCTTACAGCGAGAAGCAACACGGGATGTTCACCTATTATCTGTTGAAGAAGTTCAAGGACAGCAGAGGCGAATGTTCGTATTCGGAACTGTATGACTATTTGAACCGCAATGTGGGGAACAGCAGCCTGCGCGTGAACCGCAAAGACCAGACTCCCGAGGTGAACACATCGCCGCAGGTGCAGGACAGCTGGGGAGGGTGGAAATTCAATTAAGAATGTAGAATTAAGAATTAAGAATGCAATGAATAGCATCTGTCGGATAGGATTGTTTTTGTTTTGTGCGATGTGCGGATTATATGGGATAGTTCACGCCCAGAATGTGTCGAATGTCACCGCCGAGCAGGTGGGCAAGACCATCCATGTTACCTACGATTTGGACAAGGCCGCGGACATTTCGCTGTTCGTTTCCATGGATGGGGGCGGGACATACAGCGAGCTGCACCGTGTGAGCGGGGATGTGGGCAAGACCGTGGGACCCGGCCACAAACTCATCGTGTGGGAAGTGCTCTCGGAAGTGGAGAGGCTGGAAAGTGACGACATCGTGTTTAAAGTACGTGTGGATGCCACCTGTAGCACAGTTAAAGACTATGATGGTAATACTTACAACACGGTGCAGATTGGTAACCAGTGTTGGATGAGGGAAAACATGCGCACCAAACACTATGCGGATGGCACGGCCATTCCCGCTGGAGGTTCCTCAACAAGTAACACAGCCCCTTACTACTATGATTACGGTGGTTCTGGAATCCCCTTGTCACAACGGGGCTATCTCTACAACTGGCCTGCGGCGATGCATGGTGCAGCCTCTTCGGCAACGAATCCGAGCCATGTACAAGGGATCTGTCCTAATGGTTGGCACTTGCCGAGTGACGCGGAGTGGACGCAGCTGACGAACTACCTGAGTAGCCAAAGTGAATACACCTGCGGAGGCAACAGCAACAACATCGCCAAGGCGTTGGCTTCCGAAACTGGTTGGAACACTTCTACGGCCAACTATGCGGTGGGTAACAACCAAGGCACGAACAATGCCACAGGCTTTTCCGCCGTTCCGGCAGGCTACTGCATCGGTTCGTCGTTCAACTTCGCGGGCAACAACGCCAGCTTCTGGAGTGCTACGCAGAACGCGAGCAACCCGTACAACGCCTACTACCGCAACCTGAGCTTCATCAACGCGTTCGTGTACAGGACCAGCAACGTCAAGAGCAACGGTCGGTCAGTCCGCTGTCTCCGCGATTAAAAAAAAACAGATTCCAAAAACCGGAAGGCCGACGATAGGAGGCCAACCGGTTTTGACCTTTTGGAAAAAAGCGCTTCCCCAAGCGCGATAGCGCAAGGGGGAGCGCGGAAAAATGAAAAATGTAGAATTAAGAAAGCAATGAATACCATCTGTCGTATAAGATTGTTTTTGTTTTGCGTGATGTACGGAATATGTATGACTGTTCATGCGCAGAATGTGTCGAATGTCTCTGCCACGCAGGTAGGCAAGACCATTCATGTCACTTACGATTTGGACAAGGCCGCGGACATTTCGCTGTTCGTTTCCAGGGACGGAGGTGAGACGTACAGCAAGTTATACCGTGTGAGCGGGGATGTGGGCAAGACGGTGGGACCTGGCCACAAAATCATCGTATGGGATGTTCTCTCGGAAGTGGAAGAGTTGGAAAGTGACAATATCGTGTTTAAAGTGCGTGTGGATGCCAATGCAGAGGCGGCATGGCGAAAACAACAAAGAAAAGAGATGAACGAAGAAAAACGGGAGAAACGAGAGAAGATTGTTCTGCCATACAGCACATTTTTCACTTTGAACAGCGCCTATGGCCCACAACCGCAATGGTCGGTCGGGTTCAAGGTCGGAGGAATGAAAAAAGTAGGATGGTTTGTAAGCATGATGACTGGTTTTCAATACAGAGGCATGTGTCATCCCTTTGAGGATGGGCATATTTATGCATTGAATGGCAACAATAAGCCAATACGCATTTCTGCCCAAATGGGATTGGTGGTGCGTCCCTGTAAACCAATGTCGTTGCTGTTTGGTGTGGGATACGGTTATCGTACATTGGCCTGTCAGACTACTAATAATACATGGTACTGCTATCCTAAACGTACCCTTCAAGGTGTGGACGCCTCACTCGGTTTTCTTTTCGATATCAAAGGTTTCGCTATCTCTGCTGAAGCTGTCAGCACCAATTTCAAAACCATTGAGACGAGAGTTGGATTAGGGCTCTGCCTGCCAAACAAAAACTCCAAATAATGGTCGAATCTTTATCTAAGGCAAATAATATGAAAACATTGAAGAATTTTTCCATCATAGTGCCACTGCTATTGTCTTTGACATTGCTTTCGTGCGAGAAGGATCCCACAATAGAAAAAGGAAACTATCGATATGAAAATCAAGAATTAACCTATATTAATGATTTCCCTGTCCAATGGAGTGATGAGAATCTTGCAGATGAAATAAAAAATACGGTATGGGAAATACTTTGTTCCATGACAAAGGTGGAAGGTGGCGCATTCGTGATGGGCAGCAATAATATGGCATATCCCAATGAAATGCCAGCACACACGGTTCACATCTCAGATTTTTACCTGGCAAACGTGACGATTACTCAAAAACAATGGAAGACCATTTTGGGAGAGAATAAATTATGGACAGAACTATATGGCAAAGGGGACGCTTATCCTGCTAATTTTATCTCTTACAATGATGCTTTGCTGTTTATTTGGAATTTGAACTATTACTCCGGATTACATTTCCGGATGCCTACGGAGGCGGAATGGGAATATGCGGCACTTGGGGGGAAATATTCCCAATATTTCACCTATAGCGGCAGCAATAATCCCAATGAGGTAGCTTGGAGCAGGGAGAACGCAGATGTCAAAATGCATGTTCCTGCTAAGCTGAAGCCCAATGAATTAGGATTGTATGATATGAGCGGCAACTTGTGGGAATGGTGCTCCGATTATTATGGGGAATATCCTTCTGATGCACAAACAAATCCCACAGGACCTTCTACGGGCGACAAACATGTGCTCAGGGGAGGTAGTTTCACATACGATGCCGTATATGCACGCAATAAGTCGCGTAATAGTCTGCCTCCTGCTAACCAGTCTTTGTCCGTTGGATTGCGCCTAGCTCTTGAACCTTAATGTTTTTTGATTTGAAAGATACCAGAATATGAGAATCATTTATAGATTGTTCATCTTAATGCTGACTGTCACTTTTGGGATAAGTGCTTTCGCCCAGCAACGAACTGTGAAATTTACGGGCAGGGACCGTACGAACCAATATCGAGTGCAACTCGACAGGGTGGAGATTTTCAATCTCGACCAGCTTTGGGAGGAGGTGATCTACTGGCCGGACACCACCTTAATGATGGGAACCGTTGGCATTGAAGATCTTGAGTATCAGACCAGCGTACAATTGTTGTGCAATGTGCCCAATCCTTTTAATGGAAATACTGAATTCGCGTTGTGTCTTCCCGAAGGACGTGATGTAAGACTGGAATTATTTGATGTGACAGGGAAATTTGTAGTAGGGGAGGACTTCTCAGCTTTGCCCGCTGGTACACATCTATTTGAGGCCACCTTGATGTCACCACAAACCTATCTTTTGAGCGCCACAGTAAAGGATGGGCGGATGACGTTGAAAATGATTAACGAAGGTCATGGCGGAGTGAATGCTATTCGGTATATAGGCATGACTGATCTTGATGGTGATTTGACGGTGCAATTAAAAAAAGACCGAGCTACAGGCCTCTACCCATTTACTGTGGGCGATGAAATGCAATATACTGGTTACACCACGATTGACGGTGCTGAGATGGCGAGTAGTACTGTGAACCAGAATCAGTTCAATGATGAAATCATCCCTTTGCTTTTTGACGTCACGGTGCCTGTTGTTAACACGATTGATGTGACAAGTGTTTCCGCCAACTCTGCCACTATCAGCTGTCAAGTTATAGATGAATGTGGTGCTAATGTAACTTCACGCGGTGTTTGTTGGAGCCAATTGTATAGTCCTACTATCAATGGAGATCACACGATCGATGGTGGCGGAAGTGGTATATATTTCAGTGATATCACAGGACTTGCGCCAAACACAAGCTACTATGTAAGGGCATATGCAACAAACATAGTGGGGACTTCCTACGGTGAACAGATGTCATTCATGACCGACTGTGATGTCGTGACAGTTATAGTCAGTGGAGACTCAATAATCGATTATGGACAAAGCACCACGCTGATGGCTTCAGGAGCTACCTCCTATCATTGGAGCACGGGAGCAAATACGGCAAACATAACTGTTAGTCCGACATCGACCACAACATACATCGTGACCGGGACGAATCAGTATAATTGCACCGCTACGGCAACAAAGACTGTAACAGTAAATCCAATTCTCCCGACAGTCAACACGATCAATGTTTCCGATATTACTTCTACTACTGTTTCCTGTGGTGGTCATGTTGTTTCAGAAGGTGGAGCGGTTGTCACTGCCTACGGGGTTTGTTGGAGTACATCGCATAACCCAACTATCAATAATACTCACACCAACGATGGTAGTGGTAGCGGCCCTTTCAGCAGTTTGATTATGGGGCTCACCCCCAACACTACTTACTATGTCAGAGCATACGCTACAAACAGCGCTGGTACTGCCTACGGCGAGGAGGTGACCTTTACTACTGCATGTAACACCGTGACTATAAATATCATAGGAACTACTTCTGTTAATTATGGGCAAAGCGTTACGCTTACGGCACATGGAGCAAGCAGTTACCAATGGAATACTGGAACTAGCTCTTCCAGTATTACCGTAAGTCCAACGAGTACCATCAACTACACCGTTACTGGCACCGATAGTTACGGCTGCACAGCCACTGCCACTATTACAGTTACGGTAATCCCAATTATCCCTACCGTTACCACGAGCGTTGTTTCCGATATTACCGCCAATTCTGCTTCTTGCGGTGGTAATGTGACTTCCAATGGTGGCTCGATCGTCACAGCAAGAGGTGTGTGCTGGAGCACATCGCAAAATCCAACTGTCAGTGACAGTCACACCACCAATGGCAGTGGCAATGGTTCGTTCAGCAGTTATATTACGGGATTAATGCCTAACACCACCTATTATGTGCGGGCTTATGCGACGAACAGTGTGGGGACGGGATATGGGGTACAGAAGACGTTTACCACCAACTGCAACACAGTGAATCTCTCGATTACGGGCACCACCACGATTGATTACGGCGAAAGTACCACGCTTACGGCGTCAGGGGCGAGCAGCTATCAGTGGAGTACTAACGCCACCACAGCGAGCATTACGGTAAGTCCGACCACCACCACCACGTACACGGTGACGGGCACCAATAGCTACGGATGTACCGCCACGGCAAGTGCCACGGTGACGGTGAACTCGCTTGTGCCGACGGTCACTACGAACAATGTTTCCAGTATCACCACCAATTCCGCTTCTTGCGGTGGCAACGTGACTTCCAATGGTGGCGCTAATGTCACAGCAAGAGGTGTCTGCTGGAGCACTTCGCAGAACCCGACGGTCAGCGGCAGCCACACCACCGATGGCAGTGGCACGGGCAGTTTCACCAGTAGCCTCACGGGACTTACTCCCAACACGACCTACTATGTACGGGCGTATGCCACGAACAGCAAGGGAACGGGATACGGGGAGCAGAAGAGTTTTACCACACTGACCTCAGGCACCGCCGTCATTGACGAAAAGTCCTGCCCCGCGGCTCCCACGGTGACCGACCACGAGGGCAACGTGTATGCCACGGTGCAGATCGGCAACCAGTGCTGGATGCGCGACAACCTGCGGACCACCACTTCGCCGAGCACTGGGACGTATCTCATCCCGGCTTCTGGCACGGGTTACACCTTTACGGGCAAACAGGCCCGCTGGTACAACAATGACTCTGCCACCTACGCTCCGCAAAACTACGGCCTGCTGTACAACTGGAACGCGGCGGTGGATACGTTCAACACGGCATACGGGGAGACGAGTGTGAATACCAGCTCCAACAATGCCGTGTCGGTGACATTCAGCGGCCACCGCAGAGGCATCTGTCCTGCGGGGTGGCACCTGCCGAGCGACGCGGAATGGAACACGATGGAGGCGACCGTGAGCGGTTCGGACTGGCTGACAAGCTATGAAACCACCACAGGGTGGCGCGGCAATCACGCAGGCAAGCTCGCAGGTGGTGATAACTGGACAAGCAGCACTACGTCTGGTGCGTCTGGCGACTATGGCAATGCTGATCGCAACGTTTCTGGCTTTTCCGCCGTTCCGGCAGGCGACTGCGACGGTTCGTCGTTCAACCGCGCGGGCTTCAGCGCCGACTTCTGGTCCTCTACGCAGGACGGCAGCCGCCACGCCTACGACCGCGGCCTGGGCTACGACAACGCGAACGTGGGCAGGCTCACCTACTACAAGCTCTACGGTTATTCTGTCCGCTGCCTCCGCGATGAAACGGGTACTGTCGTCATTGACGAAAAGTCCTGCCCCGCGGCTCCCACGGTCACCGACCACGAGGGTAACGTGTATGCCACTGTGCAGATCGGCGACCAGTGCTGGATGCGCGACAACCTGCGGACCACCACCTCGCCGAGCACGGGCACGTATCTCATCCCGGCTTCTGGCACGGGTTACACCTTTACGGGCAAACAGGCCCGCTGGTACAACAACGACTCTACCACGTACGCGCCGATGAACTACGGTCTGCTGTACAACTGGAACGCGGCGGTGGATACGTTCAACACGGCATACGGGGAGACGAATATCAGCTCCAACAATGCCGTGTCGGTGACATTCAGCGGCCACCGCAGAGGCATCTGTCCTGCGGGCTGGCACTTGCCGAGCGATGCGGAGTGGACTCAGCTGACGGACTATGTGAGCAGCCAGAGCGAATATACTTGCAGCGGCAACAGCAGCTACATCGCCAAGGCGTTGGCTTCCACGGAAGGGTGGAACACATCCACGAACAGCTGTGCGGTGGGTAATAACCAAGGCTCGAACAATGCCACAGGTTTTTCCGCCGTTCCGGCAGGCTACTGCAACGGTTCGTCGTTCGGCGGCGTGGGCCTCAGCGCCCACTTCTGGTCCTCTACGCAGGTCAACAGCGGCGACGCCTGGTACCGCTACCTGTACTACCTCAACGCGAACGCGGGCAGGTACTACAACGGCAAGTACAACGGATTCTCGGTCCGCTGTCTCCGCGATGAAACGGGTACTGTCGTCATTGACGAAAAGTCCTGCCCCGCGGCTCCCACGGTGACCGACCACGAGGGCAACGTGTATGCCACGGTGCAGATTGGCAACCAGTGCTGGATGCGCGACAACCTGCGGACCACCACTTCGCCGAGTACGGGAACATATCTCATCCCGGCTTCTAGCACGGGTTACACCTTTACGGGCAAACAGGCCTGCTGGTACAACAATGACTCTGCCACCTACGCTCCACAAAACTACGGCCTGCTGTACAACTGGAACGCGGCGGTGGATACGTTCAACACGGCATACGGGGAGACGAGTGTGAATACCAGCTCCAACAATGCCGTGTCGGTGACATTCAGCGGCCACCGCAGGGGCATCTGTCCTGCGGGCTGGCACTTGCCGAGCGATGCGGAGTGGACTCAGCTGACGGACTATGTGAGCAGCCAGAGCGAATATACTTGCAGCGGCGACAGCAGCAACATTGCCAAGGCGTTGGCTTCCACGGAAGGGTGGAACACATCCACGAACAGCTGTGCGGTGGGTAATAACCAAGGCTCGAACAATGCCACAGGTTTTTCCGCCGTTCCGGCAGGCTACTGCAGCGGTTCGTCGTTCAACGGCGCGGGCGACCGCGCCTACTTCTGGTCCTCTGCGCAGAACAGCAGCAACAGCGCCTGGAACCGCTACCTGCACTACAACAACGCGTACGTGCTCAGGTACAACGACTACAAGAGCAACGGATTCTCGGTCCGCTGTCTCCGCGATGAAACGGGTACTGTCGTCATTGACGAAAAGTCCTGCCCCGCGGCTCCCACGGTGACCGACCACGAGGGCAACGTGTATGCCACGGTGCAGATCGGCAACCAGTGCTGGATGCGCGACAACCTGCGGACCACCACCTCGCCGAGCACGGGCACGTATCTCATCCCGGCTTCTGGCACGGGTTACACCTTTACGGGCAAACAGGCCCGCTGGTACAACAATGACTCTGCCACCTACGCTCCGCAAAACTACGGCCTGCTGTACAACTGGAACGCGGCGGTGGATACGTTCAACACGGCATACGGGGAGACGAGTGTGAATACCAGCTCCAACAATGCCGTGTCGGTGACATTCAGCGGCCACCGCAGAGGCATCTGTCCTGCGGGCTGGCACTTGCCGAGCGATGCGGAGTGGACTCAGCTGACGGACTATGTGAGCAGCCAGAGCGAATATACTTGCAGCGGCGACAGCAGCAACATTGCCAAGGCGTTGGCTTCCACGGAAGGGTGGAACACATCCACGAACAGCTGTGCGGTGGGTAATAACCAAGGCTCGAACAATGCCACAGGTTTTTCCGCCGTTCCGGCAGGCTACTGCAGCGGTTCGTCGTTCAACGGCGCGGGCGACCGCGCCTACTTCTGGTCCTCTTCGCAGATCAGCAGCAACTACGCCTACGGCCGCTACCTGAACTCCAGCCTCGCGAGCGTGGTCAGGGACGGCAACGACAAGAACTACGGTCGGTCGGTCCGCTGTCTCCGCGATTCGGGTGGTAGTGGTGGATCTTCCGCTACATTGCCTACGGTCACCACCAATACCGTCAGTAATATCACTCCCACTACGGCCACCAGCGGCGGCAACATCATAGCCGACGGCGGAGCCAGCGTGACCGCCCGCGGCGTGTGTTGGAGTACTTCGCAAAACCCAACGGTAAATGGCAGCCACACGGCAGACGGCAGCGGCATGGGCAGTTTCAGCAGCAGTATTTCGGGGCTAACCGCCAACACCACGTATTATGTGCGGGCCTACGCCACCAACAGCGCGGGGACGGCCTATGGCGAGACAGTGGCGTTCACCACCCTTTCTGCTGGCGGCACAGCTATCATCGATGCAAAGTCCTGTCCCGCGGCCCCCACGGTGACCGACCACGAGGGCAACGTGTATGCCACGGTGCAGATCGGCGACCAGTGCTGGATGCGCGACAACCTGCGGACCACCACCTCGCCGAGCACGGGGACGTACCTCATCCCCGCCACCGGCACGGGCTATACCTGCACGGGCAAGCAAGCTTTCTGGTACAACAATGACTCTGCCACCTACGCTCCGCAAAACTACGGCCTGCTGTACAACTGGAACGCGGCGGTGGATACGTTCAACACGGCATACGGGGAGACGAGTGTGAATACCAGCTCCAACAATGCCGTGTCGGTGACATTCAGCGGCCACCGCAGAGGCATCTGTCCTGCGGGGTGGCACCTGCCGAGCGACGCGGAATGGAACACGATGGAGGCGACCGTGAGCGGTTCGGACTGGCTGACAAGCTATGAAACCACCACAGGGTGGCGCGGCAATCACGCAGGCAAGCTCGCAGGTGGTGATAACTGGACAAGCAGCACTACGTCTGGTGCGTCTGGCGACTATGGCAATGCTGATCGCAACGTTTCTGGCTTTTCCGCCGTTCCGGCAGGCCACTGCAACGGTTCGTCGTTCAACTACGCGGGCTTCAGCGCCAACTTCTGGAGTGCTACGCAGCTCGCGAGCGACCCGAACTACGCCTACAACCGCTTCCTGTACTGCAGCAACGCGAACGTGGGCAGGAGCAGCAGCCCCAAGCGCAACGGTCGGTCAGTCCGCTGTCTCCGCGATGAAACGGGTACTGTCGTCATTGACGAAAAGTCCTGTCCCGCGGCCCCCACGGTGACCGACCACGAGGGCAACGTGTATGCCACGGTGCAGATCGGCAACCAGTGCTGGATGCGCGACAACCTGCGGACCACCACCTCGCCGAGCACCGGAACCTACCTTATCCCGGCCGCCAATGCCGATTACACCAACACGGGCAAACAGGCCCGCTGGTACAACAACGACTCCACCACGTATGCGCCAATGAACTACGGCCTGCTCTACAACTGGAACGCTGCTGTTGACACGTTCAATACGATGTATGGGGAAATAAGTGTGAACATCAGTTCTAGCTATGCGGTGTCTGTGATATTTAGCGGTTATCGCAGGGGAATCTGTCCCGTAGGGTGGCATCTGCCAAGCGATGCGGAGTGGAACACTTTGGAGGCAACCGTGAGCGGTTCAGACTGGCAGACCAGTTATGAAAATAGTACTGGTTATCGCGGCACTCATGCCGGTAAGCTCGCAGGTGGTGATAATTGGACAACCAGCACTACATCTGGTGCACCTGGAGACTATGGCAACATCACACGCAACGTTTCGAGCTTTTCCGCCGTTCCGGCAGGCAGTTGCACAGGTTCGTCGTTCTTCAATGAGGGCAATAACGCCGACTTCTGGAGTGTTACGCAGTATATTGACGACTATGCCCACAACCGCTTCTTGTACTCCACTTCTGCGGGAGTGAACCGGTACGTTGGCAATAAGGGTGGCGGTAGATCGGTCCGTTGTCTCCGCGATGAAACGGGCACTGCCGTCATCGATGAAAAATCCTGCCCCTCCGCCCCCACCGTGACCGACCACGAGGGCAACGTGTATGCCACGGTGCAGATCGGCGACCAGTGCTGGATGCGCGACAACCTGCGGACCACCACCTCGCCGAGCACGGGGACGTATCTTATTCCGGCTGCTGGAACGTACGAAACCTACACTGGCAAGCAGGCCCGCTGGTACAACAACGATTCGGCCACGTATGCGCCGATGAACTATGGTCTGCTCTATAACTGGAACGCGGCGGTGGATACGTTCAACACGGCATACGGGGAGACGAGTGTGAACTCCAACTCCAGCAATGCAGTGTCTGTGACGTTCACAGGCCACCGCCGGGGCATCTGCCCAGCGGGCTGGCACCTGCCGAGCAATGCGGAGTGGACAACGCTGACCGACTATGTGAGCAGCCAAAGTGAATTCCAGTGCGGCGGCAACAGCAGCTACATCGCCAAGGCGTTGGCTTCCACGGAGGGGTGGGGCACTAATACGAACAATTGTACGGTGGGCAACGACCCGAGCACGAACAACGCCACGGGCTTTTCCGCCGTTCCGGCAGGCAGCTGCTTCGGTTCGTCGTTCAGCAGCGCGGGCTACTACGCCTACTTCTGGTCCTCTACGCAGAACGGCAGCAGCCTCGCCTCCATCCGCAGCCTGAGCTACGACAACGCGCGCGTGGCCTGGGGCCCCAACGACGAGCGCGCCGGTCGGTCAGTCCGCTGTCTCCGCGATGAGACGAGTGGGGGTGGCGGCACGGCAGCCACGCTGCCTACGGTCACCACGGGGTCGGTGAGTGATGTGACGGCTATGTCGGCTACATGTGGTGGCGAGGTCACTGTTGACGGTGGCGCGAGTGTGACCGCCCGTGGCGTCTGTTGGAGCACCTCGCAGAACCCGACGGTGAGCAACAGCCACACCACCGACGGCAGCGGTACGGGCAGTTTCAGCAGCAGTATTTCGGGGCTAACCGCCAACACCACGTATTATGTGCGGGCCTACGCCACCAACAGCGCGGGGACGGCCTATGGCGAGACAGTGGCGTTCACCACCCTTTCTGCTGGCGGCACAGCTATCATCGACGCAAAGTCTTGCCCGGAAGCCCAGACGGTGACTGACCATGAGGGCAACGTGTATGCCACGGTGCAGATCGGCAACCAGTGCTGGATGCGCGACAACCTGCGGACCACCACCTCGCCGAGCACGGGAACCTACATTATCCCGGCAGCCAATGCCAATTACACCTACACGGGCAAGCAGGCGTTCTGGTACAACAACGACTCGGCCACCTACGCTCCGCAAAACTACGGCCTGCTGTACAACTGGAACGCGGCGGTGGATACGTTCAACACGGCCTACGGGGAGACAAGTGTGAACTCCAATTCCAGCAATGCAGTGTCTGTGACATTCAACGGCCACCGCAGGGGTATCTGTCCTGCGGGGTGGCATTTGCCGAGCGATGCGGAGTGGACGGCAATGGAGCAGACGCAGACCAGCATGGATGTGACGGGAACAGGCTGGCGCGGTGACCATGCGGGCAAGCTGGCCGGTGAGGGCTGGAGTTCCTCAACGACAGCTGGTGCGCCTGGCAACGCGTCCGACCCCGCCCACAACGCTTCGGGCTTTTCCGCCGTTCCGGCAGGCAACTGCGGCGGTTCGTCGTTCTACTCCGCGGGCTACGACGCCTACTTCTGGTCCTCTCCGCAGGACGGCAGCTACTACGCCTACTACGCCTACCACCGCTACCTGTACTGCAACAGCGCGTACGTGCTCAGGAGCAGCAACCTCAAGGCCAACGGATTCTCGGTCCGCTGTCTCCGCGATTAAAAAAAAAACAGATTCCAAAACCGGAAGGCCGACGATAGGAGGCCAACTGGTTTTGACCTTTTGGAAAAGAGCGCTTCCCCAAGCGCGATAGCGCCGGGGGGAGCGCGGAAAAAGAAGAAAGCCGCCTGTGGCGGCCGAATTTTGGAAAATAAAAATTACTGGAAATGACAAAACAATTCTTCATCATAGTTCTTGTTTTTTTCATGGTAGGTTCCCTTTCTGCCCAGCGCGAGCGCACCGTCACCGTAACCGCCACTGGCAGGTATGTGGCCGGCATGTATGAAACGTTTGCGGAAGGGCAGGCGAGGGCGCTGCAGGAAGCCAAGAAACAGGCACTGCGCGAGGCCGGTGTCACCGAAAACATCTCTTCCACCGCCATCGTCGTGATGGGAGGCACCGGAAACGATTTCCGCGAGATATCCTCCGAACTGAGCCGCATCGAGCTGGAAGGCCGCGTGCGCGTGAAGGAACAGTCGGACGCGTCACCCGTGTTCACGAACGAAGGCCTCGTCAAATATACCACCACCATCCGCGCCGAAGTGGTGCTTGAGGAGACCGAGGAAGACCTGAACTTCCGGTTCAAAACCGACGGCCTCCAAAACACCTACCTCTCGGGCGAGACGATGACCTTCACCGTCACCCCCACCGCCGACTGCTACCTGCGGGTGTTTCTCCTCGGCAAACATCCCAACAGCAACGCCCAAATCTATCCGTTGGAAGGCGTATTCAAGGACGTGCGGATGAAAGCCGGCGAAACCGTCCCTTTCCCGCCCACCGACCGCAAGTTCCTTTACGACAAACCGTTCGAATATACGGTGGAAATGGAGAATGAAAACGACAACCTGGAACAGGACGTGCTGCTGATTGTGGCCTTGAAGAAGCCCTATCCTTTCACAGAAACGGTGAGCTACGAGAGCGTGATCCGTTGGCTGTCAAAGATCAAGCGCAACGAAAAGTGCGTGCTGTGGCAGGGAGTGAATATAATTAAGAATTAAGAATTATGAATGATGAATGCTGAGAATAAAAATTAAGAATTTGTCAATTGTTTCAAAAATAAATGTATTTTTGCATCCTTGAAAACTTAGTGGAAAATACACCAACTGAAAAACGAAATTATGATATCATCTGATGAATTATTAGGCCTTCTCCATAGCACCGAAACTTTCAGATTGGAACGCACTACTTCCACTTCTGACATGGATAAGTTTCAGGAAGCAATATGTGCATTTTCCAACGATTTGCCGGATTCACGCAAGAACGGCTATTTGATTTTGGGTGCAACTGATAAAGGAGAATTGTCTGGACTGAAGGTGGACGATGCCTTGATGAAAAAGATTTCCGCAATACGTTCCGATGGCAACATCCTTCCTTTGCCTGTGATGTGCGTTGAACGATTCGAGTTTCCGGAGGGAGACCTGCTGGTGGCGGAAGTATCCCCTTCTCTACTCCCGCCAGTCCGATATCGCGGAAGAGTTTTTGTTCGCATCGGTCCGCGTCGCGATATCGCCAGCGAGACGGAAGAGCGCATACTCACAGAACGCCGCGCCGCCTATATGGCCACTTTCGATGCCACGCCATGCATAGGTGCCACTTTGCAGGATTTGGATATGGAGGTCATAGAGAACAACTACCTTCCGGCAGTTGTTGACACGGAAATCTTGTCCCAAGACCATCGAGACATTAAGGCTTGCATGCACCGCGATTATCAGGCGAACATGCCTGTCCGGCTGTATCAGTTCGATGACCACGTGGAAATCATGAATGCTGGAGGGTTGTATGGCGAAGCACGTCCTGAAAATTTCCCAACAGTGAACGATTATCGTAATCCCGTTGTAGCTGAGGCCATGAAAGAGATGAAATACGTCAATATGTTCAACCAAGGAATACGGCGTGTCCAAGATATGCTGCGTGAAAACGGGAATCCCGAAGCAGAATTTGATGTTTCCAAACTCACTGTTTTCTGTGTCAATGTCCCCGCCAATGGCGTGGATATCCTTCAAGGTGATACTCAAGGTGATACTCAAGGTGATACTCAAAGTGATACTCAAGTCATAACAATATCTGATAAAGAACTTGATAATTGGATAGAACAGCAATTGCTACAAAATCCACAATTAAGTACAGAATCGCTAGCGAGAATGTGTCGTAGAAGCATCATTACCATCAAACGTCACATCGCGAAGATGCCGCACATATGCTATGTGGGGAGTGGCTATAGCGGGCACTGGGAAGTTAAAAACAAACGAAATGAAATATAAATAATTCGTTGAAAATCAGAATGATGACGTAAACAATCAAAAAAACATTCAATTCAAGATAGATTTTCCCTTTCCCACCTCTATATAGGGATGTAAACAGTTTGAAATTATTCACATTAAAATTATAGGATATGAAAAACACTTTCAAATTATTCAGCATGATGGTTTTGGCCGCTGGCCTTATGATGACACACCCCGCTGCTGCACAATCCAACAGACAGCAGAAAAAAGAGAACAAGGAACAGAGAAAGGACCAGAAGGAAATCCACAACGCCGTTTACCAGAAATCCGAGAAAATGGCGCTGAAAGAGGCCAAGAAATTGGAAAAAGCCGGCTGGAAGACTATGGGATTGCCCATTGCCAAGCAACTCGATGAAACCTGGCTGAAGATGTACGACCGCGAACCCAACGGCTATCCGCGTTACATCTGGGCACAGGAGATGGCCACCGCCAACACCTTTGCAGCGGCACAATCCCAGGCCGACAATGTGGCCAAACTGCGTATTGCCTCCCAAATCAGCAGCAGTGTGGCCGCCCTCACCGATGTTGCACTGGCAAACCAGGAAATATCCGCCAAGGAGGCCGCTTCCATCACCAAAACGGTAGAGAATGCCAAAGTGATCGTCTCGCAGAAGCTGGGCCGCACCTTCAAGACGATGGAGATATACCAGGAGTTTAGCAACGGCAACTACCGTGTGCGCACCACCATGTTCTACGACATGAGAGCCGCCGTTGCCATCGCCCGCGAGGTGATCCTCGATGAGCTGAAGAAGGATTCGGATGTCAACAAAGCGCAATTGGAGAAACTGCTCGGCATGGACAAACTGATGGACCAAGTGGCAAAGGATATGCCCGAATATGACGAAATCGCCGAATAACTCCAATGTACAATGTACAATGAATAATGTACAATTAGGCGGAATTCTCCTGCACCCTGGTGGATTCCGCCTTTTGTTAAAACATTTCTCAACCCGATAATTTATGAATAATTTGTGAATAATTCATGGCAAATTATTGGTAATTTGTGTAAAAAAATGAAACGAATCATATTTTCATCATTGGTGTTGTTTGGCATAGCACAGCTTCACGCCCAGAATTTTGAAGATGCGTTCAATGCGTTTGTCCGGCAGAATGAGCAGTCGTTCAACCGGTTTTCAGACAGCATTAACAGGCAGTTCGCGGAAGCGATGGAAGCCAACATGCGGACGTTCATGGGTGAACAGCCGAAAGTGCGCGACCCCAAGCCGAAGCCCGTGACGTTGCCGAAGGTTGGGGACAAAGAGGCCCCCAAAGAGATTCCATCACTGCCAAAGCCCGTGCCAGCGGAAAATGAAAAACCGGCGGTCGAACCCACGACCTTGGAGAAAGAGCCAGCAGCGCCTTCCTTAGAACCGTCATCCCCGCCGGCCGAGCAACTTAACTGGATGGAGTTCAAACTGTTCGGTGACAACATCCGATACGCTAAGAAACCGTTTCCCGATAGGATAGGGGGGATAGCCCCCAAAGACGTTTCTGCCTTTTGGATTCAGCTTTCGGAATGCGATTACGAGCCGTTGTTGCTGTCCTGCCGCACAGCACGTTCCGACAGTGATTTTAACGATTGGGCCATCTATCAGCTGGTACTGGAGTTAGCTCGTCAGACCTACCCGCGCCAATACAACGAGCAGGCTGTTTTGGCGGTGTTTCTGCTCAACCAACTCGGTTTGGAAGCCAAAGTCGGGTTCGGCAATTCGCATCTGTTCTGTCTTTTGGCTGTGGACCAGCAGCTCTACGGACTCTCTTTTGCCGACATCGCTAAAAACCGTTACTACCTTTTGGAAGTGGATCCCAACTACATCAACCGAGAGGGAACGTTCGCTTTCCGCACATACGACACCCCTTTCCCCGAACCGACAAAGGGTTTGGACATGAATATCTCAAAACCATTAAAATCATCCGAATTCCCTGACCTCGTAGATTCAGCCATCAACATCAGCACCAGCATGATAGAACTGTTCAGCACATATCCGCAGGTGGACATCGCAGTATATGCCAACTCACGACCGAGCAATGTGTTTTGCCAGTCGTTGGATCAGGTGTTCCAGCCGTACCTTCGCACACAAACCACGGTTGAGGCGGTGGATTTCCTGCTGGCTTATGTGCAATATGGCTTTGACTATGCTACTGATGACGAGCAGTTCGGCTATGAGAAGCCGTTCTTTTGCGAGGAAAACTTTTACTATCCGCAAAACGACTGCGAAGACCGTTCGGTATTGTTTTCGTTTCTGGTGCGTCACCTGATGCATTTGGATGTGGTTCTGATTGATTATCCCGGACATGTGGCCACGGCAGTGCATTTCAATGAGAATGTTCCCGGAACCGCCATCATGCACCATGGAAAACGTTACGTCATCTGCGATCCCACATACATCGGAGCTTCGATCGGGACGGAAATGCCGGGATTCGCACCGGAGGATCGGACGGTGATACCGATCAAGGAATTGTAGGAGAAAAAGCACATGCCATAAAAAAAGCGCTTCAAACGAAGCGCTTTTTCTTTATCTAACGTTTGACGTCTCAAGTCTTACGTCTTATTTCTGATAGAATCTCACGCGGTTGTCTAACACTTTGGTCTGGCTGATCAGGTAGTTGAGAATAGTGTTCTCGTTACGCTCACGGCCGACCAACTCGTTCTGAAGGTAGTTCTTCTCCATCATGAGGTTTTGAGAAGCTTGTCCGTCGCGCAGCTCTTTCACGTTCACCACATACACCATGTTGTTGCCGCAAACAGCTGCCGATTTGTTGACGGGCAGGTTGAAGATTTGGCCGATGGCCTTGCTGTCCACGCCACGGTTCATGTAGTAGTCGCCGGCGAAGCTCAACATCACGCTGTCGTTGGCGGCAACGGAGTATTTCTGAGCCACGGCGTCGAAACCGGAAGCAAGATCTTTGTTCAGCTGGTCAGCAACCATGTTCAGCTTGTTCTTGCGCTCCAGAATCGTTTTGATGTCGTCTTTTGCGTCTTTGTATTTCTGCACGCCTTTTTCACGGACCTGAGCCACACATGCCACTGCGAAATACTTTCTGTCGATGTTGAACACATCAGAAATGTTATCTTTCTTCGCTTCGTCGCTGAATGCCCAGCTCACGATGTCACGGCAGTTGGGCAGTTGACCGACGTTCGCCATCATGGAGGTCACTTTTTCGCCGTTGACCACTTGGATACCCTTCTTGGCGGCATTGGCGATGAATTCTTCGTTGTTGCTCACGCCTGCGGCGAATTCGTTGGCCTGGGAACGCAAAGCGTTGAAGGTGGCCTCAGAAGCGTTCACGTCATAGTCGTAAAGCACAAACTGACGTTTTTCGATGGGTTGGGTGCGGTCAAGGACTTGGAAAACGATGTAGCCGTTGGGAGCTTTGTAAAGGTAGATACCGCCGTTGGGAGTTTCCAGCAAGTTGTTGTAAAGAGTGGACATGGTACCTCTTTCTGCAAGCCAGAAAGTGGTGTCGCCTTGTTCGCGGCCGTACAAGTAGTTGGGCTGCAGGGCGAAAATGTTAGCTTGGTTGGATTTGATCACTTCAACAAGGCTGTCAGCGATTCTGTGGGCTTCCTTCTTGGAATAGGGAGCTTCTTTGTATTGAGCGGTCTTGAACGGCAGCTCGATGGTGGCCACGAGCACTGAGTCGGGACGGTTGGCGGCGCCGAACACCTTTCCGAAGTACCATTTCACATTTTCATAAAGGAAAGGTTCAATGAAGCTTCCCACTGAGGATTTGAAGATCAGGCTGTCCAGCTCGGGCAGGGTGATGTCGGATTCTTTGAAATAGGTGCTGTCAACCACGCCGTTGCCTTTGGAGAGATTGAATTCAGCGATGGATTGCTGGGTGAAGTTGGTGAAATCCTTGCGGACGCTGTCTTCGATAGCCTTGAGGTCAGCAGGGGTGGGGTTGATGGGGAACACGGCCACGTTGATGTCGCGGTTGTCGGCCTGAAGGTCGAACATGTCTTTCTTGTGGGTGTTGTAGAAATCCTTCATCTCTTTTTCGGAAACTTCCGGTTTCATGTTCTGGAAGGCGGTGAGTTCCGGGTTGATGGTCATCAGGGAAACCATAGCCATGTTGTTGTCCTTGGCCAGCTGTTTCGCCAGAGGGTCAGAGAAATAGAGGGTGTTCTGGGCCAGAGCGAAGTAGTTCTGCTGTTTTTCAGCGCTCACGGCAAAACGGACCAAAGCCTGATAGGCGTTGTAGATTTCCTTGCCTTGGTCTTGGTTGGCCAGGGTTTCGATGTTGGAGATGATGCCCATGGCGTTCTCGGGACCGTAGAGCTGTGCCAGCGCGTTGGCAAACTGTGCGATGAACTGGTTGGGTTGCTGGGTGCTGAGGGAAGCCACCATGTTCTCCTTGAAATCTTCAATCATTTGCGGAGTGAAGGTCAAGCCCAACTTTGCTAACTGTTTGTCCAGAACTGCATCCTGAAGCATCTGCTGCCAGGTCATTTCGTGGATTTGGTAGGTCTCGTTGTCTTCAAAGGAAGTCTTGTTCTGCAGCAGTTTCATGAGGGCAGTGTTCTCCTCATATTGCTTGCTGTACTGTTGATCCATCTTCTTACCATCGACCTTGGCCATCACATACTTGTTCGAGAATGTGCGGTGAACGTTAGAAAGGTCGCCCAAGATAAACGCTAATAAGGCCAAACCGATGATTACCAATAAAAGCACGCCGTGCTTACGAATTGCGCCAATTGCTGCCATAGATTATTATTTTTAGTTATACATTATATTTCAAAAAATTAGCCCGCAAAGGTAGCATTTTTTTGCATTGCTTCGTCTCTGTCGCTGTTTTTTATTATTAGATTGTAAAATTTTGATATATAGCAATTTGAAAAACAAACACCCACTTTTTGAAGTTTTATCCAAAGTGGGCGTTGTGGAAAAATGGTCGATTTTGAGGTGCTGTTTCCGCAAAACGATGTGAGACTTAAGACTTGAGACTTAAGACTTTTGGGGTTTATAGTAGCTAAAAGCTAATGGCTAATAGCCAACAGCTAATAGCCAACAGCCAATAGCTACCCCCGGTACACCTGCGCGAAGAACGGGTTGTGCTTCGCCTGTTCCGCATAGTTCCATTCTGGCGGGAGGCATTCGGGACACCAGTGGCCGCCTTCGAGGATGAGCTTCGGGGAGGCGTCAAATGTGTGTCCGTCGTGGCATTGCCAGGTCAGCTTTTTGGCCGGGTCACCGTCGTATTCGGTGGAAACCAGCTTGCCGCCACGGAACTCCGCTGCCTTCTGCAAGTCGCTGACAGTCAGTTCGGAAAGTGGCTTGCTTTCATCGTAGCCGTGGTCGATGTGCACCGCGTGCTCGCGCCCGGGAAGATCCGAAAGATCCCAGTCCTTCCAGTCGGGGATGGCGCGGTATTTCTCCATGCTGCCGTAGTAGGCGCGGATGCGTTTTTCGTCGTTATGCTTGATCCAGTACTGCGTGCCGTAGGTTTTCTTGTTGGCCAACGTGCGCAGCGCCATCTTGATGACGAACGGCGGCGCGATTTTGGCGAGTTTGAAGAACCCTGGAAGCCCGTCGCTCAGCTGCCGGAAATAGTCGTCCACGGGCATGTTGGCGCGGAAGTGGAGGTAGTTTTCCAATACGTCGGCGTCCAGATAATATTGGCCGTGGAAATTCTTGAGCACGAACCAGTTGGAGTTGAAAATCTTTTCGGGTTTCGGGCAGTAGGTGGCCTTGAGGATGCGGCATTCGAAGTCGTAGTTGGTCATGCGGTATTCGGGGCCGCTGCTGATGTTGTAGAAGCGGTTCCAGAACTCCGCCGGCACCTCGTCGCGGCAGACGCGTTCGAGTAGGCGTCCGGAGTCCTCCACGGTGGCCCATTCCAGCACGCCCTTGATGGGCACGTGGAACATGATGGGGTCGAAGTTCTTGAGGATGCCGGGGTAGAGGATGCCCGATTGGCGAAGACTCACCCAGTGCTTGAGCCCCGAGTCGGCGAAGACGCGCTCGGCGATGATCTTGCTGATGCCGTAGCAGTCGAACTCGCTGGAGCAGACGGGGTCGCCGGTACGGCCCCAGTGCAGCGGTGCGTTACGGTCGGAGGTCTGCGCCACCGATCCGATATAGACGGCCTTGATGTTGTCGGCGTTGGGTTGCGCGAGGATGGCTTTGACCACGTTCTGCGCCGCGGTCACGTTGACTTTCAGGGTCTTTTCGGGGAAATAGTCCGCCGATGGGGAGACCATGCCGCCCACGTGCAGCACGATGTCCGCGCCGGTGACGCCGCGCAGTACGTCGTCGTAGTTCATCAGGTCGCCCCACACGATGCGGATTTTGTCCGCAACGGGGGCCAGCTTCTTCTCGTTTTTGGGACTTTTGCGCGCCAGAATGGTCACGTCATATTGTTCGGGATAGCGGAGCAGCTCTTTCAGCCCTTCCCATCCCATGGTGCCGGTCGCGCCGGTCAGGAATACGTTTTTCTTCATCTTTCGGTCGGAATTTTGAGACCGCGAAGATACGATTTTTTAGGGAATAGGGAAAAGGCAATAGGCAATAGATTGGCAGCGGCCAGCCATTGCGTCCGATATGCGAGAACAATAGCGGTCGCCTCCAATTCCCCTTCCAAAGGAAGGGTGCCCGAAGGGCGGGGTAGGGACGCGAAAGATTGGCCGAAAGGCCATCCTTGGAAATAAATGGTTTTTTTAATAATAAGAAAAAAGGGAACCTTTCCAGATTCCCCAAAAGTCTTACGTCTCACGTCTTAAGTCTTAAATCTTAAATTTCAAGTCTAATTACCGTCGCAGCACCTTCAGTGTCTCGACACCCTTGTCCGTGCGAATCTGGCAGAGG
>Ga0310691_10001666_pt1 | contig 33041 bp, 30 predicted proteins | sample 176DNAGHGlowgp2_FD_203887 | JGI IMG/M metagenome (GOLD analysis project Ga0310691, IMG submission 203887) | Sheep rumen microbial communities from Palmerston North, Manawatu-Wanganui, New Zealand - 1766 DNA GHGlow gp2 (v2) (version 2) | ecosystem: Host-associated > Mammals > Digestive system >... | reverse complement strand
AAAACAATTATCTGTCGGCTTTCCTTTTGTAAGAGTAGACTTTTTTGACACAGATAAAAAACTGCTTCTTGCAGAAATGACTTTTTATCCAGGAGGTGGACTATCCCCATATTATCCCAAATCTTTTGATGAAAAAATGGGTAGTTTTTTTAATTTACCCACTGATAAAGCTTAAATTCCAACTTGACAATGAATAATAAAGAAAAAACAGAGGTTAAGTTGTTTTTTGCTGGCGATTTTTGTTCTAAACCTTCCACATCAAGAATCACCGTTTCGAACGACCTGAAAGAACTCATCCATTCTTGCGACTTGAAGGTAGTAAATTTCGAGGTACCATTAAAACCAGTAAATGCTCACTTGCCTGTTCAAAAGAGAGAACGCTTTTTCCAGCATGATGATACACCGGACTTTCTTCGAGAATTAGGATTCAATCTATTTCAATTAGCCAACAATCATACTTTTGATTGGGGAGAAGATGGTTTTAAGAAAACAAAAGCCGTCTTGGGTGATGCATCTTTTGGAGCTGGATCATACGAAGAAGCATACAAAATAAAAATAGTCGAAAAAAATGGCCTCAAAATAGGTTTCATGTCTCTCTCTTTTGCGGCCTATACAGGAGTTTTCGACGATGTTACAAATCATGAAGGTTTGGGTTGTGCCTATATCAATGATCTTCGTGTAAATCATGATATCATCAGAGCGAAAAAACAAGTAGATTATTTATTTGTACTACCACATGATGGAATTGAGTATATAGACATTCCTATGCCAGAAACTATTGCTCGCTATCGTGATTTTATTGACTATGGAGCCGATGGTGTAATAGGTACTCATCCACATTGTCCACAAGGTTGGGAAGTGTATAAAGATAAGCCGATTTTCTATAGTCTTGGCAATTTTCTCTTTAACAGCAAAGAAGGTTATGATTATCGTGCCTGGAATCGACCACATTGGTACGAAGGTCTTTGTGTAATAATGAATCTGTCAAAAGATAATCTTTCTTGGGAAATTATTAATACAAGAAATATTAATAATGTTGAAATTGCAATAGATAATAATGAAGGACGTATAGTCCATAATAATTTACTATGCAGTTATTTGAATCATAAAGAATTATATAATAACTATTTATTAACTATATCAAAAGACCATTCAAACAATGATATTCGTAGAATTAAAAGAATGTTTATTCCTACGAATACCAAAGATGCCATTAAGGTAGTGTGGGCTAGTCTTCGGGGTGCAAAACCTCAATCGAAAGAAGAGTTGCGTTATCTATTAAAAAATGATTTAAAAAGAAGTCGTTTAGCACGAACTATTTTTTAATCAATAATTATGTAAAAATTTAAAACATGTAATAATTATGTCAAAAATTTTAGATAAACTTTTTTCAGTTGCAAGTAAATTACAAAATAAATATAATTATAATAAGCATTATTTTCATGCAAAACAAAAGATTTCAAAAAGTTTATTAAATTGCAAAAATAAAAGATATCTTTCAGCCTCTCAAAAAGAAGAAATTAGGTCATTTTATAAGCGACTTACTGGTAAGAATGTTTCTTTATTATATCATGAGTATTTTTTGTCTCGTACTGGTAACTATTCAAAAGAATATATGCCCATAGATTTATTCGAAGCAGATATTATTGGTCGTGCTAACCGATGGGACTATTATATTGGTTCTTTTCGAGATAAAAACTTTGACGAAATCTATTTACCCCATATTAAACATCCTCATACATATTTGAAGAATATAAATGGTTATTACTACTATGAAGGAAATCCAGTTAGTAAAGAAGAGGCAATAACACTATGTAATAATTTAAAAAATATTATCATCAAACCCTCTCTCTTGTCAAAAGGTGTGGGTGTAAAAAAAATTAGTGTTAAGAATGGTATAATTGATAATGATGGACAAACTATTGAGGAACTTTTTAATGCATACAAAAAAGATTATATCATCCAAGAAGCAATAATGCAGCATGATAAGCTCAGTGTCTTGAATCCAACTTCGGTAAATACGATGAGGATTATGACTTATCGTTCTGGTATGGAAGTATTAGTAGTTTATTCTGTAATTCGAATAGGAAGAATAGGACAAGTAATTGATAACCAAAGTGCTGGTGGAATAAGTACTATTATCAATGAGGATGGAACTTTAGGAAAGTATGCTTTTGGTGTTGCCGGTGATGACATGATTGAAAAAACGGATACTGGAATTGTACTTGAAGGATATCAAATACCTTATTTTAAAAAAGCACTTGATATCGTAAAGCAATCTCATTATGATCTACCTTTCTTTGACATTGTGGGATGGGATATATCGATTAATCAAGAAGGAGTTCCTATTTTAGTTGAATGGAATGGAAATCCTGGGCCTAGTCAAACAGCTTGTGGAACAGGACTAGGAAAATATACAGAGAGAATTATTAAAGAAGTTTGGCCTCGTGTGAATAGTAGATTTTATGTATAAGTTAACATCATTTGTTTATTCATTTCTAAAAAAATGAATATGATTCTTGTCTTATTAAAAGATATAATAAAAAATGTATTATAAAATAAAAAACAAGCTCGGAAAAATAGTTTTTAAGATTTGGAAATGGATTGCTCCCACAATGTCCGAACGTTATCAGCACTTCGACACTCGAATGTTTCTGAAAAACGAGATGTGCAAAGACTTTGAGTGGAAGAAATATGTAGGAAAGATCAATCCATATTTCAAACAATGGGGATTCAAAGTATCACAACTTGACGCTGAGTATTACAGCCGTGTATCAGGAATCAAAGCCGATTACTACGTTACCCGTTCTATGGCAGTACATTACATTTACCCATATCTTGATCGATATGATTTCGTTCCGGCCTACATGGATAAAAACATGCAAAAGCGATTACTTGGTTTACCCGATGATGAAATCCAAGTTTTAATGCCTGAAGAGGTAATCTACAATTCAAACGGTGTATTTTACAATGGTAAAGGGCAGGAGCTTACTCGAGATGCTGCACTCGATACACTTCTAAAATATAAAAAGAATACCATATTAAAGCCTTCGGTAGAGTCCTATGGTGGTCATGGAGTACAGATGGTGTCTGGTAAAACCAACCGTCAAGAATATGAATCTTTATTTGAGAAATACAGCCGTGACTATACGTTTCAAAAGGTCGTAACTCAACATCCTATGATGGCTCAATTTAACCATTCTTCTGTAAATACCGTCCGCGTAGTAACTTACCGAAATTTCTCTGGCGAGCGCAAGGTGCTCTATGCATGTATGCGTTTTGGAGGAGAAGGATCGGTGATGGACAATGTTTGTTCCGGAGGAGGATATACGGGAGTAAATGTAGACACAGGTTTTCTCACCGATCGCAAACGTTATTCTTATTTTATAATGGATGCACCTATGCTACCTGACAGCATTCCTTTTGGTGTACCATGTTGGAATAAAATTAAAATAGCAGCTTTGGCATTACACAGAAGAATTCCTCAGTTAGGTATAGTAGGTTGGGACTTTACTCTTACACCTGACGAAATACCACTACTCATAGAATTCAATCCCCGCCCGGGAGTAGGCTTGCAGCAAGCCGTTGGCCCAATGTTCTCGAAAGAAGATTTGGATGAGATTATGAAGCATGTTTCAAAAGTATATGCCCGTTATCTTCCTTTAGGCGTCATTTCTTTCGAAGATGACCCCAAACATAGAACTGTACATTTAAAATTTGGTGAAAACTAATAGTTCCTGTATGAATAATAATATCCAAATAGTTGAGAAGCCTGATTGGATTTCTTGGGACGATATAAAAAAATGTCTATTTGATGCTCATATCATAAACCGAGAGAAAGGCATTAATATGGCCAATTATCAATGGCCAGCCGAAAAAATCAAAGAGTCTATTGGTGACAATGGTGTAATGTTTGTGGCGTTGGATGGCGACAAACTTGTAGGTACAGCAGCTTTAGTTGAAAAAAAGAGTTACCATTGGTATTCTAAAGGCAAATGTGGATATTTATGTTTTGCTTGCGTTATTCCTTCATATAATGGTTTAGGCATTTATCATTCTTTATTGAAGAAACGAGAAGAAATTGCCAAAACTCAAGATTTTGATGTATTGTACTATGATACTCATTGCAAAAATGAAAAAATAATATCTTATGGTGAAAAAAATGGTTATAGAAAAGTTCGTTTTTTTCTAACCAAGAGTAAAGATCACCATAGTATCGTAATGGCTAAATGGTTGAAAGATTGCCCTTATTCCAAGTTATATTGTTGGTGGAAATATTCAATTTCAAAGGTAAAAGCAATGTTAAAACACTTAAAACCAAATGAATAATATTATCATCGTAGGCGATTTATTTCCAACAGAGCAAAACTTACATCTTTTTTCAAGTGGAGATATAAAATCTCTTTTTGGTAATAAGATTGAGAATATCTTTGCCAAAGCAGATTTCTGCATATGCAATCTTGAAGGTGCATTAACTGATCTAAAGGAAAGGTGTAGAAAGACTGGCCCAATAAAGGTTGCTACCAGACAAGCTATAGAGGCTTACAAAAAACTCGGCATTGATTGTTGTATGCTTGCCAATAATCATGTAACCGATGGCGGCCATTTAGGAACCATCGAAACAATGAAAACACTTGACGAAGCGGGTATTCAGCATATAGGTGCTGGGGAAAATATCAATACTATCAAACATTCCTTTGTCAAAGATTTTGAAGGAATCAGGATTGGATTTTACAATGTAGGCGAAACAATGTACAACAAGCCCACAAAGAATACAGCTGGAGCTTGGCTTTATGACGAATATATTGTATGCCAAGAAATAAAAGAATTGAAAGAAGATTGTAACTATTTGATTGTCATTTATCACGGAGGTATAGAAAAATTTCCTTATCCATCTCCAGAGACTAGAAAAAGGTTTCATCGAATGGCCGATAGTGGTGCTGATATGATTCTATCACAACACACACATTGTGTGGGTTGCGAAGAGTGGTATAACGGATCTTATTTATTATATGGTCAAGGTGATTTTTTATTACAAAATTTTGCTCCTGGTCTTACTGATACAGGCTTGATAATCGAACTTAAAATAGATAACGGAAAATTTGACATAATCAAACACTTGGTTAAATCTACAGAAAATCTTTATGTTCGATATGCAGAAAAACAGGATTTATCAGCATTTGAAGAACGTTCAAAACTAAATCAAGATGAAGATTTTGTGAAGAAACAATTGCAAATGTTTTGCGATAAGGAACTATATCTGTATTTGAAAGCCTTCAAAAGTCCATCACGTTTATTACTAAAATTATCTAAATATTTTCCGAAAACTTACAGGTGGTGGTTGTTTAGATATAAAGAACGTGATATAATGTTTACCTTGCACACACTTCGATCAGAACAAAATAGGGAAACTGCTGTTATCGCAATCGAACATCTTTTAAATATGTAAATATGAAAAACAAAGTTGTTATCTTAGGATCTGGTTTTTCGAGCCGTTTATGTCTCGCCCGCTCCTTGGGACAGCTAGGTTATGAAGTCAGTCTTATTGTCGTTGAGCAAATCCATTCAAAACCGATTGACTGCTATAGCAAGTATGTGAAGCACTATTACTATACTCAAAGCAATGATGATGAAGACAAAATCATCAAAATATTATTAGAAAACTGCAAGGACGAGAAGCAAAAAGTCATCCTTATCCCCACCAATGACCTCAGTGCTTCCGTATTGGACAAGAATCTGCACTTGCTTGAGCCATACTTTCTGTTTCCTAACATTCATCATCAACAAGGAAGTATTACTGCTTGGATGAATAAAGAGAAGCAAAAAAAACTTGCACAAGAATTAGATTTGAATGTAGCCAATTCAATTAATGTTAAGATTGTCAACCGAACTTATGAAATACCAAAAAATGTGAATTATCCTTGTTTTTGTAAAACAAGAGAATACATTCCTGGTTACAAATATACTCTTCGCCGTTGTGACAATGATGAACAACTGCGCTCATTTTTGGACGACTTAAGCCAAAAGTTTGAAAATCTAACTCTGATGGTTGAAGATTTCAAGATTATTGAAAAGGAATATGCTGTGGTAGGGTTCAGCGATGGTAATGAAGTGGTTATTCCTGGAGTAATCGAAATTGCTGCTATGGCAAAAGGTTCCGACAATGGTGTTGCCCTTCAAGGAAAAGTAGTACCACGTTCCTCGTATGAAAACCTTCTTAAAAAATTTGAAGCATTCGTTCGTAAAATTGGATTTGTCGGGTTATTTGACATTGACTTTTATCGTAGCGAAGGTTTGTATTTTTTCGGTGAACTTAATCTACGCATCGGTGGGTCTGGTTTTGCCATCATTAAAAGTGGTATTAATCTGCCTGAAATGCTTGTTAGAAATCTGATGGGAAAATCTTTAGAAGGTATGAAGAAAGAGATAACCACCCAATCCACCTATACCAATGAGCGGATATGCATAGAGAATTGGTATGCTGGTTTTCTAACTCACCGAGAGTTCTTTTCTATTTTCAGATGTCGCGGAATCAGCGCCTTAAGCTGCAAGCAAGACCGTCATCCAGAATTTATTTTCTGGATGAAAGCTATTAAAAAGCTTTTCCTCCCTCGCAAAAAAGGGATAGAGAGTTACATTGAAAAGAAATCAAATAGATAAAATTTGTAGATAAATAACATTATATAACAATTATAATATATTACATATTTCCATTTGTATGAAAGCTCCATTAGCTATAGTGATAGGGAGAAATTTTACTTCTCGAATTGGAATGATACGTGCCGCAGGAGAAGCTGGTTGTGAAGTAGTTGTCATTCAGACTTATAGTTACAAAAAACGTTTCCATGATCCTGATTATTATAGCAAATATGTTTCACACTACTGTTTATCACAAGATTATAATCAGCAGCAACTGTTAGACATAATCAAACAATACAAAAGCAACAATAGGATAATTATCCTTCTTCCTACTGATGATTTCTCTCTTTCCGTTATCGATGAGCACCTTGAAGAGTTAGAAAACAATTTTCTTTGCACTAACATAAATCATACACAAGGTGAAATAGTGCGCAAAATGAACAAGGATCTGCAAAAGGAATTGGCAAAAAAATCAGGTCTTGATATTTCTGAAGGCTGGATAAGCAAGAAAAAGAATGGTGTGTATGAAATTCCTAAAGGCATAAATTATCCTTGTTTTACCAAACCTCAAGAAACGACTTACGGTCATTTGAAAACTTTTCTGCTGCCATGTGTTTCCGAAGAAGAATTGAACAATCGTCTTTCCATAATAGGAAAAAAATACGATAATCCTATTCTGATAGAAGAATATCACAAAATTAACAAAGAGTACACCGTGTTAGGCCTTTCTTTGGATGGCGAAGCAGTCATTCCCGGTATTGTCACAAAAATTGTAAATTGGTATGGGATGACAACTACAGGCAGCGTTAGTCCTTTGTCCAAAATGCCTGAACTTCTATCTAAGTTGAAAGACTTCATGAAAGAAATAGGATTAACTGGATTATTCGACATAGAACTTTATGAGAGCAATGGAAAACTTTATTTCAATGAACTTAATTTACGTGCAAGTTCTATAGCTTTTGCCCTTACATATAAAGGCATTAATTTGCCCTCAATATTGATTAATTATTTAATGGGTTATGATGTTGATTTAAGTGCTGTTCCAAATACTTTTGATACATATATTTGTGGCAGTGAAGCAGCTATGCGTAATATGTATAAAGAAGATATCATTTCGTTTTTTAAATATAAGAATTTAATTAATAGTGTTGACGTTCGTAGCCTTAAGTTCAAAGATGATAACAAGCCTGCTGAAATGTTCGCGATAGACGATTTGCTAATGCCTATAAGAAAAGTTCGTCGCTTTTTTCATCTATAAATTATCATAATTTACTTCTATTAATAGAACATTTTAATGGCCATATCAATGCAACAATTAACCAATAGAACTAATTTCTAAAAAATATAATGAAATCCTTTGATTCTTTAGAACATACTCAAGCTACACTAAATAATCTCATAAAAAAGATTATTGCTACTTGTTATCTTTTAAGGAAATCTCAAAAAATAAGAAAAATACGTAAGAAAGATAAGATTAAAGTATTATTTGTATTAACAGAACTTGGACCTTGGAAGACCGAGATACTTTATCTTGCTATGCTACAACATCCACGTTTTGAACCAGTTTTGGGGGTTACTACTTCTCCTGAAGATGCTTCATTTAGAAAACCTCTGGAAGATTATTTAAACATAAAAAAATATGAATGGAAAAGTATCTATGGTCGAACTATAAGCGAAGATATTAAACCAGATATTATCTTTTATCAAAAACCTTATTATTCGGCATACAATGAAGATATTCGTTATGACCGACATTGGAATGCGCTATTCTGCTATGTTTATTATGCCTTTAATTCAGTAGAACTAGACTTTGCTACTAATGTAGGTTTATATAATTTTGCATGGCAAATATACTACGAAAATGAGATGTCGGCTCAATGTCGTCGACCATTAATGAAGAATAAAGGTAAAAATATAGTAGTCACTGGAATGCCTATCCAAGATATGCTCTTAAAACCAAAATCTGATTTTGATAATCCTTGGAAACATTTAGGCCAGCATAAAAGAATAATTTACGCACCACATCATACAATTGGTGATATTCATTTCGACGGCATAGAATTTTCTACTTTCTTAAGCAATGCAGATGCAATGCTTGAATTTGCTATGAAATACAAAAACAAGGTTCAATGGGCATTTAAGCCTCATCCTCTTTTGTATAAAAATCTTGTTACTGTGTGGGGAGAAGAGCGCACAAATCATTATTATCAACAATGGGCATCTTTACCTAATACTCAATTGGAATTGGGCAGATATGAAGCTCTGTTTAAATATTCTGATGCAATGATTCACGATTGTGCTTCATTTACTATAGAATATCATTATACGCTTAATCCTGTCCTTTATCTCATTAAAGATGAACATCATGCAGATTGCTTAAGTACATTTGCCACAAAGGCTTTTGACCTGCATTATAAAGCATCAAATATAAATGAGATTGAACAATTCATACAAAATGTGATTGATAATAAAGATCCTATGCGTATGAAAAGAGAACAATTCTATAACGAATGTTTACTTCCTCCCAATGGAAAAACTGCTTGTCAAAATATAATTAATGCAATATTGGGTGAAGAAGAATACAAATACTTGTAATCATTATTTATGAATAATATAAAGGTATCTGTTATTGTTCCTCTATATAATGCTGAGAAGTTTGCTAAAAGGTGTATTGAATCTGTTTTAAAGCAGACTTTCCAAAATTATGAACTCATACTTGTCGATGATGGTAGTAAAGACAGAACAGGTGAAATATGCGACCAGTATGCAGAAAAAGAATCTCGTATCAAAGTCATTCACAAAAAAAATGGAGGTGTAAGTTCTGCTCGCAATACCGGTCTTGAAATTGCTGAAGGAGAATGGGTTACATTCCTTGATGCTGATGATTGGATCGAACCTAATTTCCTAAAAATTCTTGAATATTGCTCTGATAATTCCATTGACTGGATTTTTGCACATTGGAGAACCGTTTGGGATAATGGACTTCCTAGCGAAATTAATAACAATATAAAAGAATCAGAATTCAAGAATTGGGATGATATTAAAGGCATTTGGAATGAAATTGCAAACATAGATATTTGTAGATGTCCCTGGGGTAAATTCTTTAGAAAATCCGTTATTGAAGCAAATAAACTGAGTTTTGATACATCACTAACATATGGTGAAGATACTGTTTTCAACTATCAATTCCTTACAAAAATAAAAGGAATAAAATTCAGTAGTTTAGAAGATGCAAACTACATTTTTCATCAAACATTAGGAACAATAGCTGTTATAAAATATAAGTGTACTCCTGAAGGTATCACAACTATTAGAAATAAGATTTTCGAAATATTCTATAAAAACAATATGCAGAATATCAAGTTCGAACGATTGTTCTTCTTTGGTTTTACTATGATGGAACATTGTTTTTTGGGTAAATCTGATGCAAAGATTCGTAAAGATTATTATAAAGGAGTAATACAAGATAAACTTGAAAGTAGATGTATCTCTACCATCAATTACTATGATAGAATAATGTATTATATTTTCAAGTATATACCTCATTTTTTAACTTATCCACTGGCAAAATTATATTTAAGATATAGATAATAGTATTAAATATTTTTGACTAACATTTATGAATCATTACGATTATCTTATAGTTGGTTCTGGTCTATTTGGAGCTACATTTGCTTACTGCGCTACAAAAGCTGGAAAGAAATGCCTCGTTATAGACAAACGTACACACTTAGGAGGAAATGTATACTGTGAAAACATTGAAGGAATCAACGTTCATAAGTATGGTGCACATATATTCCACACTTCCAACAAGCAAGTATGGGATTTTGTAAACTCCATAGTCGAGTTCAATCGTTACACTAATAGTCCAGTAGCTAATTACAAAGGCAAGTTATATAATCTGCCTTTTAATATGAATACCTTCTATCAGATGTGGGGGGTAACTACACCTAATGAAGCTGTCGCAAAACTGGAAGAACAGAAAGCTGATGCTATAGCTGCCTTGAATGGTCGTGAACCTCAGAATCTCGAGGAACAAGCTCTTACATTGGTTGGCAAAGATATTTTTGAAAAACTTATCAAGGAATATACCGAAAAACAATGGGGACGAGAATGCAAAGACCTTCCAGCATTCATCATCAAGCGTCTTCCTGTTCGTTTGGTTTTTGATAATAATTATTTCAACGACAAATATCAAGGAATACCTATCGGAGGATACAATAAACTCATCGAAGGGCTCTTGAAAGGTATTGAATGCAAGACGAATTGTGACTTCTTTAGCGAGTATAAAGATTCATGGAAAAGCATTGCAGATCGTTTGGTATATACTGGTCCTATTGATGAATATTTCGACTATCGACTAGGAAAACTCGATTGGCGTACTGTTTCTTTCAAGACACGCATTGAAGACACTCCCAATTATCAAGGAAATGCTGTTGTTAACTATACTTCCCACGACCAACCCTATACTCGTATAATAGAACACAAGCATTTCGAAATGTTTGGTGCATCTGTTTATGAGTGTTCAAAAACAGTAATAAGTGAAGAATATTCCACCGAATATAAAGAAGGAATGGAACCTTATTACCCCGTAAATAATGATCGTAATAATGCTTTAGCAGAAGAATACCGCAAATTTGCCACCCTTGAAAAGGATGTACTGTTTGGTGGAAGACTGGGACAATATAAGTATTTCGATATGGCGCCCATCATCGAACAAGTATTGAATTTGAAGATTTTATAAATATGAAATTACTGACTTTGGCAGTTGCTTCCTACAATATGGAAGCTTTTCTTGACCAATGCCTTGAATCTGTTACCAATTTTGACATTCCAGATTCTCTAGAAGTATTAGTGGTCAATGATGGAAGTAACGACAAAACTTCTAATATTGCCCATGTTTATCAACAACTTCGTCCTGATATAGTAAAGGTTATTGATAAGAAAAATGGTCATTATGGTTCATGTATCAATGAAGCATTAAGTATTGCAACTGGTAAATATTTTCGTCCTCTCGATGCTGACGATTGGGTAAATACTGACAGTTTAATACAATTGTTAAACAAATTAGCTATATGTACTGCTGATCTTGTTATAACAGAAATCTGTGTTTATAAAAAAGATGGTAAGGATAATCTTACTATTCCTAAAAATATAGAAATAGATAGATTGTATGATGCTAAATCATTCGATGTAGAGAAGAACAAGTGCACATCCCTTTTTGCCATGCATGGTATGACCTATCGTACACAAATTCTCAAAGATCTAGGTTTACATCTTCACACCGGCATTCATTATACTGATACAGAATATATTCTGCTTCCATTGGATCATATTAATAAATTAATCTTTTATAAATTAAATCTTTATCAATACAATACTACACGCGAAGGTCAGTCAATTCAAAAGTCCATACAGCATCAAGCCCTTGATTCATTCTTTATATTATCTTATGATTTGATTAAACATTATAAGGAAAGAACTCCTTTTAACAATACCATTGTTAGGTCCAATCAACGATGTATTCTCCGAAGAGTTTTCTTTTATTTCTATGTTTCAGCTTTGATTTTTGCTGATTTTTCAAGTCCTCGTCTTCAGGAAGAAATGAAAAACATCGAAGAACTCATAGATGACAATGTCGAAATCAAACATGATGCATATAATTTTTCTTACAAAGGTATTCCTTTTGTCAAAATCTGGTATAAATATCATTTTAGGATTTTTGACTATCTGCCTTTCTTGAAATAAATAACATCGGATGTTAATACTATTTGTTCCCATAATAATCATCTTATTTATACTTGTAAGTATTTTCTTCTTCATAAGGCGCTCGCTCATAGCAGGCGCCATTTTTTTATTTGTAGCCGTTATAATAAATTACTATACACAAACTTTTCCTTTTCATCCTTCATATTTTTACACATCTTATGACAAAAAAGATAATCAGATACGAATATTATCATATAATATAAAATACAATGGTGAATACCTGCGTAACAACAAGGATAGTCTTTCAGCATTCATATCTTTTATTGTGCAGCAAAATGCAGATATATTGGTGCTTCCAGAATCAAGAATCAACAGTACCAATAAAAAATTACGAAAAAAGTTGGACAAAATATATCCTTATAATCTTGGTTCAGAATATGAGGCTAATGAATTTTATCTTGAAACCTATGTATTCAGTCGCTATCCTATAAGTAATGTGAAAAAATATGATAACCGCTATATATATGAAGTAGATATCAATTTATCCGATAATTATACAATTAAACTTTTAGCCTGTCACCTCGAAAGCAATCAGTCAAACAGTAGTTTTCGAAAAGGTAAAGGATTTATCAATAATATCAAAAAAGGATACGAAACAAGAAACAAAGAAGCAAAAATGATATGCGATTCGCTGAGTCAGTATCAAGGTCCTTTAATTATTGCAGGTGACTTAAATGACATCAGTGGATCAAATACATTAAATACCTTGCAAAAAGAACTTGATCTAAGTGATGCCTGGTGGAAATCCGGTTTCGGATATGGAGCCACATCTTTCTCAAAACATCTCTATTTCCGATTAGATCACATATTATTCTCACACCATTTCAAATCCACATCAATAGAAATACCTAAAGTAGATTTCTCTGATCATTATCCAATAGTTACCAATTTGGAAATACTTTAAAAGAAAAATCAAATAATTTAAAAAGGCTCGCAGCAAACCAACGCTACGAGCCTTTTTTATTATATAACAAAAATAAAAATCAGATTTTGCAGTCATCCCACTTTACATACATTGCTCCCCAGGTGAATCCGGAACCGAAAGCAGCAAGAAGCAGACGATCACCCTTCTTCAACTTTCCTTCGAGAGCTGCCTCGTGCAATGCAATGGGAATAGATGCGCTAGAGGTGTTTCCTACGTGTTCTATATTGCAGATTACCTTTTCTTCGGGTGCCTTGCAATGCTGACGCACAGCATCGATAATACGTTTGTTAGCTTGGTGTGTACAAATCCAATCGATGTCATCAAGGGTTAGATTACCTTCTTCCATCACTTCAGTCACAGCACTTGTCATGAATGTTACAGCATTCTTGAACACAAACTTACCATCCTGATGAATGAAATGCATACCGGCATCTACAGCTTCGTGACTTGGAATATTAGCGGAACCACCGCAGAGACGAATAAGATGTTCATTACCTGCTCCATCTGAATGAATTTTCGATACCAATACACCGTAACCTTCTTCATTTGGTTCAATAAGGGCAGCAGCACCGCCATCGCCAAACAAGGCACATGTGGTGCGATCCTTGTAATTTACGAATGAAGTACACTTCTCAGCCGAACAAATGATGATTTTTTTGTATATACCCGACTTGATGAAAGCCTGAGCCTGCTGCAGACAGTAAAGAAAACCAGTGCAAGCTGAAAGAATATCATAACACATGGCATTGCGAATGTTCAATGCATCAGCAATGATACATGCTGTGCTTGGCCAAGTGTAATCAGGTGACGAAGTGGCACAGATAAGACACTCTACTTCCTCTGGAGCCGTTCCAGTCTTTTCGAGCACATCACGCACTGCAGGAATTGCCAACTGACTCGAACCCGCATGTTCATCCTTAAGGACACGACGTGACTTGATTCCTGTACGTGTGGTAATCCACTCGTCATTGGTATCAACCATCGTAGCAATCTCATCATTAGTCAACACATAGTCGGGAAGATAATGACTGAGACCTGTTATAGCTGCGGTAATCATAATCGAAAATATAATTGCAGAAAAAATAATTGCTCGTTGTTAAATAAATAAGAGGTTAGAGGGAGGTATTGAACTCTTTCCTCTAACCTCTGAATTTAAAGCTCCTAATTAGAGAGCAGCTTCCTTCTCGATAGCCAGTTTGCCACGGTAATAACCGCACTCAGGGCAAACGGTGTGAGAAACATGCCAACCACCACAGTTGGGGCATACTACTACGGCAGGAACAACTGCCTTGTCATGTGTACGGCGCTTGGCTGTACGAGTGTTTGATTGTCTTCTTTTAGGATGTGCCATTTTTTTATATTATTAAATTAATCCTTTTTCAGTTTTTTGAGAGCATCCCAACGTGGATCTGTTACCGTTGAGTCACTCTCATTGTCACCGCCCAAAATGATGAAAGAGTCTGAATCATCTTCGAACGAATCGGAATCTACCAGATGTTCCTCAAGTTTCGATGCCATACCCGAATTGCACTGTCCAAAAGGATGAACATGCTTGATAGGTATCGCAAGTTCGATAAACTCATAGAGGAACCAGGCTACATTAATGATTCCTTGTTCTTCGGGTACAATTACAACATCATCACCATCATCCTTGTATTCCTTGCCCATACGGACAATCAAATGACCGGTTGTTTTGATGGGTTGATCCATCTCTTCCAGACAACGATCACAAAGAACCACCACCTTACCTTCCAGTTCGAATTTTAGTTCCGATTGCTTGGACGTTTTGTTGATGCTTACCTTTGCAGTTATGTTGCCCTTTTGAATAGCTTCCTCATCAATGGCCTCGAAAAATTCGTTGCCGAGGTGATATTCTATTTCACTCGTTCCGACTTCCATCGTGCGGAGTTGTATGCTGTATTTGTCGAATTTACCCATCTTTCTATTTGTCGATGCGTTAATCGGCCGCAAAGATACTCAAAATTTCTTTATGTTGTATCTTTAAAGCCCAAATAATTAGTATTTTTTATAAAAAATAGTCTATTTTGTATTTTGTAGATGCTTTTTTTAGTTTATTTTTTCAAAAAAAGAGTGTTGATAACTCTAATTTTTTCATCATTAATTCAAAGCTCAATTCTGAATGTTGTTCCTACACCTACAATAGAACTTTTCACGTAGATTTTGCCATGGTGATATTGTTCTATGATACGTTTCACAAGAGCCAAGCCCAAACCCCAGCCACGTTTTTTTGTAGTATATCCAGGTTCAAAAATCTTCTTTTGCTTGTTCTTTGGTATGCCTTTTCCATCATCTTCTACTTCAATGATGGCATCCGCATTCAATCGTATTCTCACTTGGGTAGGCTGAGCATCCACGGCATTTTTGCAAAGGTTTTCAATTACCCACGAAAGCAGAGGTCCTGAAGCCATTCGCATCACCGGTTTTTCAGGCAATTGAGCATCAATGAAAATTTTATTTGATACTCGCTTCTGCATATATTCGGCAACATTCTGTATAACCTCACAAAGATCGGTTTCTTCAAGCTTAGGTTCCGATCCAATCTTTGAGAATCTGTCAGCCACAGTACGCAGTCGCTGGATGTCCTTATCCATTTCAACGACTGCATCCTTTATTTCTGACGAATCAAAAGAAGATTGATCTTCTGCACTTTGTGCCAGATATTCAGTCCATCCCATCAGAGACTGAATAGGTGTTCCCAATTGGTGTGCTGTCTCTTTTGATAATCCTACCCACACGCGATTTTGCTCGCTTATTCTTTTACCGTGAAGCATATAATATAGCAAAAGAAGGAACACTATGATTACCATCAATTGTATGTAGGGATAGTAATGTAGTTGCTGAAGGAGTATAGATTCATCGTAATATAGTCTTTGTGTCAAACCTTCTACAATCTCTATGTCAAAATAGTGTCCTTGCAAAGTCAACTCATCTATCTTGCTTTTGATGAAACCAACAGTATCCAAGCAACTCACCTTCATCGTCAGTATAGAACACAGGAATAGTCGTATTGCTGGCCATAACCTTCAGTTCAATTGTCATGTCAGCATTCTCATCAGCAAGCAGCAACTGACGGTAAGCATCAGCCCATATCTCCATTTTTGTTCTTTCCTCTTGGCCTAATGATTGAACCAATCGGTTTGAGAAATAGAGAAAAAGTGCTATCAATACTACCGACAGTATCAGAAATAACCATTGCAGTTTATTTTTCAGACTGTTGCTCACTTTTCTTTCTGTTTTTGATGGGGCAAAGTTAGTATTTCTTTTAATAATATGCAAATTAATGAAACAAAATAGAGTCTAAAAAATCAAAAATTCTTATAAAAACGCACGTATAAATAACATTTGTGAAAATATTTTAGCATTTTACATTATTTTTCTACTAAAATTTTTGCATATTTGAATTATTATAAATAAATTTGCAGCGGTGAAATAAGCAAATTTCAAAACTAACTAAAATAAAAATTATGAAGAAACTTTTTGCAGTTTTAGCTATTTTCGCTGGTATATTCAGCGCAAATGCTCAAGAAGAGTATGCTATTAAGAGCAGCAAGGTATTCTGGGATAATTGGTATGCAAGCATCAATGCTGGTGCCATCACTCCTTTCAAGGGTAACCTTATTGGTGATATGCGCCCAACAGTAGGCGTTGAGGTTGGTCGTTATCTTACTCCAGTCTTTGGCCTCGGTGCTGAGTATCGTACAGCTATCAACACTACTCCTTCTGCCAACATTTTCGATCAGACCAATCTTAGCGGTTTGATGAAGTTCAATCTCACCAACCTCTTCAAGGGTTACTATGGTGAGCCACGCTTCTTCGAGATGGTTCTTGATTATGGTATTGGTTGGGGTCACAACTTCGTATGCGGCTGGCCATATTACTTTGTTGAAGGTCTTGAAGAAGGTATGGTATATAATGGTCCCGACCACAACGTTCGCGCCGTCAAGGTTTCTGACGAAATCGACGAGCACGGCTGGGATATGAACTATCTCACCTCAAAGGTAGGTCTTGAATTCAATTTCAACCTTGGTGCCGAGAAGGCTTGGCAATTGAATGTGAAGCCCGCTCTTGTTTGGAAAATGCATGAGAACTTCTATGCTGAGTCAAGCAACCATGGCTATCGTCTCAATGCCAACCAGGCAGCCATCGAACTCGTTGCAGGTCTCACCTACAAGTTCGGCAACTCTAATGGTTCACACAACTTCGTACGTTCACGTCTCTATGACCAGAACGAGGTTGACTTCCTGAATGGCCAGATCAACGACCTTAAGAGCCAGCTCACCGACAAGGATGCTCAGATTGCAGCAGCCAACAACCGCATTGCTCAGGATGCTCGCCGCATCAAGGAACTTGAGGATCAGATTGCTGGCTTCAAGTGCGATCCAGAACTCGAGACCATCGTCAACTTCGCTTGCGCAAGCTCTCGCATCACCAACTCACAGACAGCCAACGTTGAGCGCGTAGCCAACTTCCTTAATGCTAATCCTAATGCTAAGGTAAGCATCAAGGGTTATGCTTCTCCAGAAGGTGGCACCAACTACAACCAGAAGCTCTCCGAGCGTCGTGCTAACGCCGTTAAGGATATGCTCATCAAGAAGTACAATATCGATGAGAGCCGCATTACTGCTGAGGGTTGTGGTGAAACTGAGATGTTCTCAAAGCGCGAAGCTAACCGCTGCGCTATCAACATCGCTAAGTAAGTTATTTACTCTTTCAATAGAAAAGCCGCACTGTTTGGTGCGGCTTTCTTTTTTTATTTATTTGAATTATCGGAATATTCAGAATACTCAGATTATTCGGATAATTTCTATTATTCTGACTCTTTCCTTATTACAAACAGCTTATCGCTAAGCCTAATCTTATCCTTTACTGGAATGGTGAAGCGATCACCCTTATGAACAGTTTCCACCACCTTGTAATTAACCTGAATCTCATCCAATGTGGTTTCTATCACACCGGTCGTAGGACCAATGATAAGTATCTTGTCTCCCTTATGAAGTTCTTCGGCCTCACATAAGAAATCTCCAATACCAATGCGACTATACCATCCCATTGTCTTGGCAGCATAAATCTTCTTTTCTGTAGCCTTCGAACCATAAGTGTCACTCCATTCGCCAAGACGTTGACCCAGATAATAACCATTCCAGAAGCCACGATTAAATACAGTTGAAAGTCGCTTGTCCCATTCTGCTATCTTTTCAGCTCCATAACTGCCATCTTCAATAGCTTCAAAAGCCTCACGATAGCAGCTTACCACCGTCTTCACATATTCTGGTCCTCGCGCACGTCCTTCTATTTTATATACCTCCACACCTGCATCCTTCATCTTGTTCAAGAAGTGAATAGTCTTCAAGTCCTTTGGCGACATGATATATTTGTTGTCAATCTTAAGCTGTATGTCATGATCCTGGTCATCCAATCTGTATTGTGTTTCAGGGTCGATGACAAAGGCATCATAAGCATGACGACAAACCTGGGCACAAGCACCACGATTGGCACTGCGGTTGTATTCGTGCAGACTCATATAGCATTTGCCCGAAACGGCCATACAAAGAGCACCATGGGCAAACATCTCTATTCTAATCAGCTCCCCAGCAGGTCCGGTGATTTTCTCATTTACAATTGTCTCATGAATCTTTTTCACCTGGTCAAGATTCAATTCACGAGCCAACACTACAACATCGGCAAACTGGGCATAGAAACGTAAAGCCTCCACATTTGAAATATTGAGCTGCGTACTCAGGTGTACTTCAATCCTGGGCACACCTCCACGATCCAAACCACGAGCATACGACATAGCTGCCACATCCGAGGCTATGATGGCCGAAATACCAGCTTCACTTGCTGCATCGATGATGTTGCGCATCTTGTCAAGATCCTCATCATAGATGATGGTATTTACAGTGAGATAAGACTTCATCTGATGCTCACGGCAAATGTCAGCTATCTTCTTGAGATCCTCTATCGTGAAGTTATTGGCCGATGCCGAACGCATATTGAGGCCTTGTATGCCAAAATAAATGCTGCCAGCGCCAGCCTGTATAGCGGCTGCCAACGATTCGTAGCAGCCGACAGGAGCCATAATTTCAGTAGTCAATTAACAGTCAACAATTAATAATTAACAATTCTATTTACTTAGTTCCAGCATTCGGTCGATAGGAAGTTTTGCACGCTCGATGATGTTTTCATCCACATGGATCTCCGGAGCCTCGTTCAGAAGGCAATCATACAGTTTCTGCAGCGTATTGAGGCGCATATAAGCACACTCGTTGCAACTGCAACCTACACTTCCTTCCGAAACCTCAGGAGGCACTGGAATAAATGTCTTCTCAGGAGCTTGCTTCTGCATCTCGTGCAAGATACCGCTTTCAGTAGCAACAATGAATTCCTGCTCATCGCTTTCCACCGAATATTTCAATAGTACAGCTGTGCTGCCCACCTTGTCGGCCAAAAGCACTACGGGACGCTTGCATTCCGGATGAACCAAAACCTTGGCATTCGGATGTTCTGCCTTGAGTTTCAAGATAGCTTCTACCGAGAACTGCTCGTGCACGTGGCAAGCGCCATCCCACAGCAGCATATCACGTCCTGTCACGGCATTGATGTAGCTACCCAGGTTACGATCGGGAGCAAAGATGATCTTCTCATCCTTTGGCAAAGAATTCACAATCTTCAGAGCATTGCCTGAAGTTACCACTATATCGGTATAATATTTCACAGCGGCTGTAGTATTGACGTACGACAATACGGTATAGTCGGGATGAGCCTTGACAAATTCACCAAACTCTTCGGCTGGACAAGAATCAGCCAAAGAACAGCCAGCAGCCAGATCAGGAACGAGCACCTTCTTCTCTGGACAAAGTATCTTGCAGGTTTCACCCATGAAGTGTACACCGCACATCACGATTATGTCAGCGTCCGACTTGGCAGCCTGTTGAGCCAAACCAAGGGAATCTCCCACATAATCTGCCAGGTCCTGGATGTCACCTATAGTATAATAATGTGCCAGGATTACAGCATTCTTCTGTTTTCTCAGCGCTTTGATTCCTTCGATCAATTCGTTCTTCTCCATAGTTGTCAACTTTATCTATAATTATTATAATATGTTTTTGTTTAATAAAATTTTTTTTTTCAAAACCTTTCATATGATGATGATAATTGTTTGTTGATAAAGTGGATAACTTTTAACCTCTTCTAAAGTAGCTTGGTTATCAAAATAAAGTAACACTCATATCAACATAGCTGAAATTCTAAATTATATGATTTACAAATCCATAATCAGTACTTGGAAACTTTATCAACATATCAACAATTCTGGTTTACGGGGGCAAAGTTAATAATTATTTTGATAAGATGGTACTAATAACTTCACTTTTTTCGGTTAAAAACTTTTTTATAATTTGTGAATAAAATTTTTGGTATTTAAAAAAAACAGAATAAGCCAGAAGTTTTTGAAATAACCAAATTTTTTGGCAATTTTTTTTCAAAAAGTTTTAAGTCATTCTATGAGGTAATTTATCAACACTATCCACACTTTTTCAACATATAAATAATAATTCATTTTATTTGGCATTTTTTCATTGTCAATTGAAAAAAATGATGTATCTTTGCAGCATGAAAAAGTTGACTATGCTTGAGATGGGTCGCATCGATGCTGCGACTTTCAAGGCTTCCAATAAGATGCCTCTTGTCATTGTGCTCGACAATGTACGTTCGTTGAATAATATTGGATCTGTATTCCGCACCTCTGATGCCTTCCGTGTTGAGAGCATCTATCTTTGTGGCATTTCTTCTCCACCACCGTCTCCTGAAATTCACAAGACGGCACTTGGAGCCGAGGATAGTGTAGATTGGAAGTATTTCGAAGATACACACCAGGCTATTCGCGAATTGCAGCAGTTAGGTTACTGTGTACTTGCTATCGAACAATGTGAAGGGTCTACTATGCTCAATCAGTGGGAACCTGACTTTTCGCATCGTTATGCCATTGTGATGGGCAATGAAGTGAAAGGTGTGCAGCAGACGGTGGTAGATATGTGTGATGGTTGTATAGAAATTCCTCAATATGGCACCAAGCATTCGCTCAACGTTTCGGTTACTACTGGTATAGTTATCTGGGATTTCTTTAAATCCTGGAATACATTACACGATTTTGAATAGGGTATTGTTTAGCACAATAATAATTATTATCAAGTTTATAACAATAATGGGGAACAAGCCACAATCGGCCTGTTCCCCTCATTATGCAAGATGTATTAGGAAGTTAATTTATTTCACCATAATGACCTTGCCATTCTTGATCATAAGACCAGTGGCCTCAGAAGCGCGACGGCCCTGGAGGTCAAATACCTTGCCTTCGATAGCCTCGCTGTTGATGCCACGGATGCTTACAGGAGGAAGATCCTTGCCTTCGGCCTTGAAGTTCTCCATAACAACATATACGTCGTATGCATTCACTTCGAATACAACCTCAACTTGAACAATCTTATCAACATAGTTGCTCAAATCTACGTTGTAGGTGACAAGTCCGAGAGTATCGGGTTCAACGAATGATTCGCCATCAAGCAGCGGAACAGTTTCTTCGCCCTCTTCAGTATGAATGACTGCGTAAAGCTTATCAGCTTCCTTCCAGGTGTAAGCGTTGTAAGGTGGCTGTGCAAAGCGGCTCCATGTGAATGCTGCAAAGTCGAACGAGAAGACAGCTTCTGCCTGGTTGATGTGCATTGGAGGAAGCTTAGCGTAGTTCTTGCCCTCGATGTAGCGATTGCCGAGTTCATAGCCGCTTGCATCAGTTGGAACCAAAGTGCCATAGGTGTTAGCCTCGGAAATGGTGAGGTTCGAATCCCAGCCTGTAGGAACGTCATAAAGGCTGTTGGCGCCAGTCGTGTAAGCCCAAGGCAGTTCGATGATGGTGATGGCCTTTGCCATAACTGTATCGGGTTCAGAAGAGAAGCCATATTGCTGACTATAGCTGTAAGCAAGGAAATAGTACTCCTTGCTTGCCTCCAGACCTTCGAGCTTGAAACCTGTAGTAGCAGGACCAAAGTAAGCTACCTTGCCACCGCCTTCGATTTCGTCACCGGTCTTGTAGGCATCAGAGATTTCGCCGTGATATGCACGCACACCATAGTTACCTGGATTATGTGTGATATCACTTACAACAACGAATACCTGATCGCCAGCCTCATCGGCAGCTACGTCGAGTGTGAAGCTATCCTTGGTGATGTCATAAATGCTGAGAGGACCGGGCTTGCCGGGAGAGGTAGCAACGGTGCCAACAAGTGGCTCAACAGTATTATACTGTGGGCCATTGAAACCATACTTGTTACTTGCGAAGATAGTAAAGGTATATTCAGTAGTACCCTTCAGATCATATGCTATGAAGGTATTTCCCTTGGTGTAATCAACAACAACACCATTACCGATAGCGTCACCCTTTTCATAAGTCTTTTGAGCCTCAGGAACAGCATTGAGAGCACCTTCTGAAACTACAACAAGCGAATAGTCGGCATTGACAGCTGGAGTAAATGTACCAGAGATGGTGGTAGCTGTTTTACCGGTAACCTCAAAGTCGGTGGGTTGTGCATCAGGTGCTACAACATCAGTAGGATAAGTGAAGTAGACAACGGTGTTATCCACAACAGACGAACTGAGGGTGGAAGATGCGCCCTTTGTGCGGCTTATGGTATCAAAATCACCACCAATGCAGGTGATGTCTTCAGGACCTGAACCACGAACACCAGCAATCCAGGAATATGAATTGGTAAGTGCAGTTGTGCCGTTGATGCCACAAACGATGTCACCATTCTCCATAAGGGCAAAACCAAAATTGATGGCATCGGAATCGTTCAAGCCATATCCTTTGTATCCTACGATGAGCATACGTGCTGGAGCCTCACCCATCAGAATATAGCCAATTTGGAGACCTGTAGAGGCCTTGATACCACCATCATTGCCAAAATAGATAGTGTTGTCGTAAGCCTCGTTGAAGTTGGTGAAGAAATAGTTGTTGGCAATTGCCGAAATGTTTTCGGTTGCACCAAGCTTGATGGCACCACCTGTACTTGGCACGAAGTACTTCATTGTCTCACCGGCAAATGGGAAGTCGAAACCAATTTCGAAAGCCTTGCCTTCGGTTCCGCCCCACTTGGAGGTAGCAACGGTACCATCGGCGAATACATATTCGAATGGTGTTTCGATGGTGGCATCGGGTGCCAATACTTGATTGAAATTGTCCACATTGAGCAATCCGGCAACCATTTCGGCAGGTGCCACAAATTTACTGAATCCGTAGCCAGCGGCCAATTGTGCCTGAGCTACTGTTGCTGTTCCTAAGAGAGCAGCGAGAATGATGGAAACTTTTTTCATAGTAAATATTTATTAGGGGTTAAAAATGGTTCAAAAGTTTATTTTATTAATTCGGAATTACGTAATAACGTTATACCGGAATTACGTAATTCCAAAATAAATTAAAAAAATTATCTGAATACTTTCTTTGTCTGGCCATTTTCGCGCACGATGTAGATGCCCTTGAGGTCATTGTTTCCACTGACGAGGCGACCCTGCATATCGAAAATCTTGCGGTTATTACCGAAGTCCTTGCGAATCTCATTCACACTTTGGATACCAGGCATAGAGCCATCGAAACCGATGCGCTGCAGGCAGAGGGCGTCGCGTTTGTCAGTTTCGGAATCACTTCCACCATCTTCCCAGAAAGCATACCAGCAATCGTGACTTGGATCTACAAGGCTTTTGAGCCCTGCACGATAGCGACCGCCATCGACAATAGGAATAATGGCATCGTATTCCGATTGAGGTTGTCCATCGGAGAGGTTACGGATAGACATCTCGCAAGGTACATCATAATAGGAGTGGAATATCTGATAGAACACACCGAATGTACCATCGCTACCTGGCTTGATGGAAATATAGGAAACCGATTTTGGCTCGTCATCGATGCGCATAATATCAATACCCTCATCGCCATAGAGAAGTTCGCCTTCCATTGAAACGTGTTGGATGGCAATGTTTCCCCACGACTGGCCACCACTTGTCTGGCGATAAACAGCCAGGAAGCCTGTTCCTTGTCCATCGGGATACACATCAGGATTGTATTGATTCCATTCGGTGTAGCTCAATCGGATGTCGGCACCACCTTCGGCATTGGTCATTCCCAAGGTACCATCATTCTTGACGTAAGCCATATAAGCATGAGGAATGTTGCTGACTGTACGGTCGTCGTGCCATGCGCAGATCACGCCGCCATCGCCCGAAGGCTTTACATCGAGGAAGGTCCAGAGGGGCACGCTGCCGAAACCGCCATCATAAATAGTCACACGCTTTGACCAAGCCTCTGTACCGTCGGCATTGTACTTCATAGCTGAAAGATATTCGCTCGACGAACGTCCCCAAACGAGGATGAATTGATTGTTGCCTGCATCGACAACGTAGGGATAGTCATTATAAGAACCTGCCAATTTGGTCTCCATGGGGTCCCACTGGGATTCGCCATCCTTTGTAATCTTCTGCAACGAAACGGCGGTGCTGGTGTTCATCCAACACCATGCGAAGATGTTCGAACCGTCTTCAATCTCACAGATGCTCATGGCAGCATTATCATCGCACTTCATGGCGTTATCGACGGGCACACCATCCTCATCCCAGACGTGGGTACCATCGGGACGCAGGCGATAGGCGGTGTAGTTCATCACACCTTCCTCATAGTTGCTGTTGCGGCGGTCGTGCACTACAATGGTTATCGTAGAGTCGCGGTTAGCATACATATACTGGTTGCATACGGTCCACGACTGGTTGTCGTAGGCAGAAAGCAGAAGACCATCGTCACCGAACTTGCGCTCGCCTTCGGGTGTGAAGGCCTGAACACGCATGTTGTAGGTGGTCGTATGGCTGTCTTCTATGGCAGTACTTGCCGGGTTATCGCCGAAGAACCAGACGGTGCCATCGACTCCGACACAGACTTCCTTCGAATAGAATCCCTTATCTTCAGGGAAAATAGTGGTTGCGACATCGCGGTCGGTACTCCACTGGGCAAATGCCGAAGCTGAGCAGCATGCTGCAGCAGCGAGCAGGATGTAGAATTTTTTCATTCTTTAAGGGGTTAAATTGATTTAGGTATATTTTTTCGGAATTCCGAAAAAGAAAAATTATTTCAAAACAGCTCCGTCGAGGCCGTATTTGACTCCTGTCAGTCGATTGTGGATGACAAGTCGTCCATTATGCCATTCATAGCGAATGCCGGAATCAACAGCGTCAGAGCGGAGAACTTCGATGGCCTCAGGTTCCTTGGCTGCAGTGCGGAAGAAGATGCGGTAGCCATGGCCGGTGAATTCGAGCTGTTGGGCCAGTAGGGAGCCGCTCTCGTTGTACCACTTCACGTTGCCGCGCGGTGTCATGATTCCGTTGCCCCAGCTGTCGGTGATTTCGAAGCAATAGATATTGCCTGGCTCCAGGCGGAGCGTATCTACATAGGTCACCTGGCGTGTGCTATCGGGGAAGGGACCGGTCTCGTAGAGCACGGTGCCGATGGTGTCGCGCAGCAGGAAGCGGTTGTCCGAGGCGTAGTAGTCTTCCTTGATCTTGACGACTATGTTGCCTTCCACATTGATGAGCGAGTTGAAGGCGCCGCTGACAGTTTGCTTCTCACAAGGCTTGCCATTGACCGAAGTCACTGTGATTTCGTACTCATTGCGTCCTTCTTCCTGTGTCTGAATCCAATCGACGGGAAGCATTACGTATCCGCGCGTCTGTCTGGGTATGCTGCCGTTCCAGGAGGCTTGTTTGGTTTGTTCGTTGAGCGTTACGTCGAATGTAGCTGCGGTAATCTCCTCATTGCCGAGGTTCAGCAGATAAACTTCGGTGAAGTTGAATCCCCAGTTGCGGGTAGGCATCACCTTATAGGGTTGGAGTTCGAAAGCAAGCGGCAGGGCAAAGTCATCCGAAGTGGGCTTGTTGGCCAGGCAGTTGACTATAGTGCGATTGTTGTCGCTGACTATTCCCGTCAGTTCGACGTTTTCAGGCACAACAGCTTCGCCACGATAATCCTCGGGCAGCACATATTCATAATGGCGCTTGAAGTAGGTGCCTGCCTCCACTTCGCCGAGCGGCTCACCCCAGACAGGAGTCACATAGTCACGCAGCACACGGTTGTGGTCATAAGCCATCATATTGTCGCCGCCACCTGCCTGATAGCCGACAAGGTGGTTCTGCGTTAGGGCTATCGACAATGTATAAGAACCGTTTTCAAGTGCAAATCCTTCGACATCGATGCGCAGCGTGCGGTCGGCGGCCGAATAGATGCTTTGCATCCAAAGGTTGACAGGAGCCGTGGTATGCGCCTCGTTTCGAGCCAGAGACACCCAGGAACCACGATCGACAATGACACCCATTCCGTTGGGGTCGTGACGATTGACCATACCCGAAGGGAATGCATCGGGACCATAATAGTCGGCAATCGAGTCACCAGCTTCCGAACGGTAATCAGGGAGAGCACGACTCGAAGGATCGGCATAATGTCCCGTGTGTATCGAAATGGCGTGAACCAATTCGGGTTGTGCCAGCATCACATTTTCGACAACGATATCGCCATCAGGGCAGTTGCCGCACAGCACGCCCGTATAGTCCTCAATAAGCGCATGGCGTGGCTCTGGAGCCGACGAAACGTGCCACGTGCTGGTTTCGGGCTTGCAATGGGTAGCATTCACAATCTCGTGCTTCTCGTTGGTCAGAAGCGTAATGAGTTCAAGTTGGCGATAGTCGGTATCGGTGTTTTTGTACGAAGCGGGAACCTGGTATTCGTAGTGTCGGGTGAAGTAACTGCCCACCGAAAAGGGGCCGAGTGGCTCACCCCACACGGGAGTCAGGTAGTCGCGAAGCACGTGATTGTGGGGATATTCGTCACCCATCAATCCGCCAGCCTGAGGTCCGAGGATGGAGTCCTGCGTCAAGGCAACGGCAAGATAGAGTGGGTTGCGAGAATCATTGTCGGCATACTGCACATATCCTTCCACATCGATGGCGAGCAATCCCGTGGCCACATCGTAACGCGAAGCCGACCAGAGATTGACGGGTGTAGTTTCGGCGATATATGACTCGACCTGCCCTTCCCATATGGAACGCGAAGTGAGCACGCGTCCTTCGTATTCGCGGCGATTCACCATTCCGATGGGGAAGCTCGACGGACCATAATAATTGCCTATCACATTTCCTGCCGAGGTGTTAAAATCCGGTTGGTCGTCGTATCTCGACTCTGCATAACTTCCATAGTGCACACTAATGACCTCAACCAGGTCGGGGTATTGTTCCAAGATAGATGCGGCAATCTTGTGTCCCTGTGGACAATACACGCAATGTATGCCCGTGAACTCTTCCAACACGGCGTGACGATGCTGTACCTCGGTCGATACGTGGTAACCTGCCATAACCATAGTTGGGAAGGATAGAGTCAATGCTGCTATAACAAATAGTCTTCTCATCTTATTATATAATAGATTTATGCAAAGTCTTGTAGTACATTTTTTTCGACGCAAATATAAGGATATTTTCAAACATTCGTGCAAAAAATGTGGAAAAATAGTAAAATTACATTACATTTTTTTGCAAAATGTTATTTTTTTGATGATTTTATTGCTTTTTACCGCGCATTTATTTATCTTTGCACCCAAAAGAATCAGTACAATAACATTATAGATATGAAAAAGCTTTTCCTTACAGCCGCCTGTGCATTATTTGCAGCAGGCTTGAACGCACAAACCACCTATCTTGAATATTGCAACGCTGGCGACTTATGTTTCAGCAAAGAAGATTACAAGGGAGCCATTGAGAACTACATCAAGGCGCTCGAACTCGACACCGAGAAGTCCGATTACACCACCGCCATGCAGCTCGGCAGCTGCTATGAGCAGATTGAGGAATGGCAGAAGGCTGGCGATGCCTTCAAGGATTCCTATATGCGAGGCAACTACGATGCGGGCGTCATCAATAACATGCGTCGCTGCTACGAGACGGCAGGTTGCACCGATTGCCTCAAGGCCGCCTACAACGAGATTGCCACGGCATATCCCGAGCAGGAATTTGCCATGGCAAAACGTTTGTACAATATCTACAATAAGGAGCAGGACAATTTCAACTGCTTGAAGAGCCTCGAGACGATGCTGCGTGATCCCGAACTCACCGAAGAGAACCGCTTGAAGTACCTCAAGAATGCGGCAAGCTTCGCCTTGAAGATGGATTCGACCGACATTGCCGAAAGTTACTACGAGAAGGTGCTCGAAATTGTGCCCAACGATGCCGATATACACAAAGCTCTGGGCATAGGTCTATACAATCAGATTGGCAATATCGACAAGAACGCACAGGCAGCCTACAGCGCCAAGCAGAAGGCAGGCACAGCCACACGCCACGACTACTCAATGATGCTCACCGCCACCAAGCGCGCCACTCTCAAATATGGCCCCAAGGCCGTCGAGCACCTCAAGATTGCCAATCAGACGATGAAGGACCCCGAAATCACCAAGATCATCGCCAAGCTGCAGAACAATATTGCGGCGTATTCGAATAGATAAGGTTTGGAATTTATTTTTTGTAATTCAGAATAACGGTATTACGGTATAACGAAATAACGAAATTACGGTATTCCATAATGCCGACCGAAAATCCTAACTCCTCAAAATCTTGTCCAGCTCCTTCATTCCCTCGCTGGCACCCTTTTGTATCTGAGTGACTTCGCGATAGGGCGAATGAACGGGTTTCGGGTCGATGAGCCAGATGGGAGCTTTCGACGGGGCATAACGCAGCAGGCTGGCAGCGGGATAGACGTTGAGCGACGTGCCAATCACCACCACGATGTCGGCTGTTTCCATGATATCTGCTGCACGGCTCAGGTTGGGAACGTCCTCGCCGAAGAAGACGATGTGCGGACGTAGTTGCACGCCGTGGCTGTCCACGTCACCCATCTTGATGTCGGGATTCTCGGGATCGAGCGGATAATAGACTCCCTGGTCATATCCCTCAGGACGGCATTTCATCAGTTCACCATGCAGGTGCAGCACGTTTTTGGCACCTGCCTGTTCGTGCAGGTTGTCAACATTCTGTGTGATGACCTGCACGTCGTACATATCTTGCAGCGCAGCCACGAGCTTGTGTCCCTCGTTGGGCTTGCAGTCCTTGAACTTGCGACGCAGCATATTGTAGAAGTTGAGGCACACCTCGGGTTGACGCAGCCATGCTTCATGGGTGCACACTTCCTCCACACTGTAGTTTTCCCAAAGTCCATCGCTGTCGCGGAAAGTAGAAATTCCGCTCTCGGCACTCATACCGGCACCAGTCAAAAAAACAATTCTTTTCATACTGTTATTTATGTGTTTGAGGAGTTTGAGAGGTTTGAGAAGTTTGAGATGGCCAAGGGCAAACAACCCTTCAAACTATCGAACTATCAACCCTTTCAATCCTTGTTTTATATGTTTGATGTTGCAAAAATACATAACTTTTATGAAAAATGGTAAAAAAGAAGTAAAAAAATTACCAATATATGCTGAAAAACACTATCTTTGCGCCGCGAATTATCAAAAAATCAACAATTATATTCAAAAAAATTATGAAAAAGTTCATTCTTAGTGTAATGGCTGTAGCTGCTCTTGCATGCGGTCTTAGCTCTTGTAACAGTGGTGCTCCCAAGGCTACTTATGCCAATGGTGACCTCGACACCCTCGCTTACGCTTATGGCGTTATGTTCGGAACCCAGTATTCTAACTTCCAGGATTCAGGTGTTGTTGTTCCTGAGAAGGTGATGAACCTCGACAACTTCCTTTCTGGTTTCATTAATGCTATTCGTCGCGATTCTACCAAACTTGATATGACTCCCGATGAGGCTCAGCAGTTCCTCCAGGCTTTCCAGGTAAAGCTCCGTCAGGAGATGGAAGAGAAGCGTCAGGCCGAAATCAAGGAGAACAAGACCAAGGGTGCTGACTTCATGGCTGAGAACGCCAAGAAGGAAGGTATTGTAGTTACCGAGAGCGGTCTTCAGATCGAGACCATCAAGGAAGGCACTGGCAAGCAGGCCAAGGACGGCGACAAGGTGCTCGTCAACTATAAGGGTACGCTCATCGATGGCACCCAGTTCGATGCCAACGACTCTACCGAGTTCAGCGTGAACGGTGTAGTGAAGGGCTTCAAGGAAGGTATCCTCAGCATGAAGGAGGGTGGCAAGGCTAAGCTCACCATGCCTTCTGATCTCGCTTATGGCGACCGTGGTGCCGGTCAGAACATCCCTGGCGGTTCAACTCTCGTATTCGATGTTGAGCTCCTCAAGGTCATTCCTGCCGCAAAGAAGTAAATTTCAACCAAAATTCATAAAATAGGACGCATTTTTTATCGAAATGCGTCCTATTTTTCGTTAAAATCGAACTTTTTTCATCATTTTGCTAAAATTTTTGCTTCTTTTTGATTATTATTCCAAAAAACTTCTTATCTTTGCGCCACCAATTTAAAAATACAATAACACTTCTTAATTCATTCCAACTTATGGCCACTGAAAAAATTGATGCGCTCGACAAGAAGATCCTGGATATTGTCACTCGGAACGCACGCATACCTAGCAAGAACGTTGCCATCGAATGTGGCGTGTCTCGTGCTGCTATCCATCAGCGCATCCAACGCCTTATCGAATTGAAAGTCATCACCGGCAGCGGTTATAACGTCGATCCGAAGGTGCTTGGTCTTCAAACCTGTACCTACATCGGCATCCGGCTCGAACGCGGCTCGATGTATCGCGAAGTAGTCAAATGCCTTGAAGCTATTCCTGAAATCGTGGAGTGCCACTTCACGACTGGTCCTTACACCATGCTCTGCAAGCTCTATGCACGCGACAACGAACATCTGATGGACCTCCTGAACAACAAGATCCAGGGCATACCTGGTGTGGTCAGCACCGAGACGCTCATCTCGCTCGAAGAAAGCATCAAGCGCGAGATCTCTATCTGTGGTGACACACCTCCCGACATGTCCACCTTTACAGCCACCGACGACGATTGGGATTAAAAAATAAAAAGAGTGAAAGATATTTCCTTTCACTCTTTTTTTTGTATCCAAAAACATACGTCCCTTAAAATCCCTAAATATCCCCAAGAATCCCTTAGAATCCCTTAGTTTCATCCCATCCAAGGATTCGCTGAGCCTTCTCTACATCCCCTTCACTCAAGGCGCGACGCACCTCCGACGAGGAATAGTGCAGGCCTGAACCATCGTCGAACACGGGTTCGCGTACCACATCCATGCCGCAGGCCTTGCCGTAGCGCACGTAGTCGTCGAAACCCTCGGCACGATTTCGGCCGAAACGGTGGTCGTAGCCAATCAGCAGGCGACGAATGTGCATCTTCTCGCGCAGAATGTCGCGGATGAACTCCTCGGCGGTGAGGTTGCGGACGTCTTCGGTGAAATCCAACAGAAAACAGACATCAACGCCCATCTTGTCGAATTTCTCGAGTCGTTCCTCCAATGTGTCGATGAGCTGGAGGTCGTAGTCGGGCTGCACAACCTTTCGGGGATGGTTGGTGAACGTCACCACAGCCGACATCATGCCGTGTGCCTTGGCTTCTGCCTTCAGATGCTCCAAAAGGAACTGATGTCCCTTGTGTACACCATCGAAAAAGCCAATGCAGGCTGTATATTCGCCCTCAATATTATCAAATTTTCTATAAATTGTCATTTTTTTGTCCGAAATATTTGCTTATATGAAAAAAAAGCGCTATCTTCGCGCCGCGAAAATGCAAAACCCGTATCTGAACGAGGCTCTTCGCAGCCGGTCCCATAGCTCAGTTGGTCAGAGCAGCGGACTCATAATCCGTGGGTCGTAGGTTCAAGCCCTACTGGGACCACTCATTAGATACTGGTTTGAAAATTTTCCGTTTGAGGGGATAAGACGAAGGGATTCGGCTTCTCCCCGATTTTTTTTGCATTATATGCGCCGCAAAGGTACGCATTTTTTCTGTTTTCTCCAAATCTCAGCCGTGAAAAACGCAGAAATAAGGAAGATGTACCCCCAATGTGTACAAAACACCACTCTGTACCAAGCGGAGCATCATCATTGCAAGAATGCACTACTCCGTACCAAGCAGAGCAATCTTGCTCCGAGCCACGTTGTCCCGTCTGTTGCAGTCGCTGCCATGTTTGGCTGCAGCACCGCTCCGTACCAAGCAGAACAACCATCATCGCGATATACAATATCTATCATCAAAGGGTTCGCACCAAACGATGCGGACCCTTTTCCATTACAAAGAGTAATCAATCTTTCATTTTCACACTCGTTCAAATAGCCTCGAAACGTATAATGTAAAACGTAAAAAGCGTAAAATAATATATATTTTATATTGTACAGGTAAAATAATATAGTACAGTAATTGTTGTTGATATTTTTTTTAATATAAATATCTTGCTTTCCAATATCATCCATTGTTTACTTTCTCCTCGTCCTCCCATTGCACAAACAAATACTATGTGAATTTACGTTTTTTACGTTTTACATTTTACGCTTTAAGGTATCCAAGCTATTGTACTCCCCTAAAAAAAGTTGACTGGTTTTTGATATAACCCTAGTAAAAGTTGACCATTTCATGACCTAACCCTGACTTGGGTTTACTAGCGATCTCTATCCCTGGAATTTGTTGACTGGGGAGCT
>Ga0310691_10001665_pt1 | contig 33073 bp, 33 predicted proteins | sample 176DNAGHGlowgp2_FD_203887 | JGI IMG/M metagenome (GOLD analysis project Ga0310691, IMG submission 203887) | Sheep rumen microbial communities from Palmerston North, Manawatu-Wanganui, New Zealand - 1766 DNA GHGlow gp2 (v2) (version 2) | ecosystem: Host-associated > Mammals > Digestive system >... | reverse complement strand
GGTCGCCTTGTCAACGCAGAACTGGCAAACTTTTCTGCGCTTGCGGTTCTTGGGGTTGTTCTTATCGAAAGCCAAAGCTGTATCCTCCTTATTTCAATTTCAGAACGGCAGCTCGCCGTCACCGTCATCCAGATCCACGAAAGTGTTGGACGGGGCAGGGGCCCCGGTGCGGCCGGAATCATATCCGCCGCCGTAGCTTCCTGAATTGGAAGAGTAGTTGTTCGAGTAGCTGTCGGCACGGTTGTCGCCGTAAGAGCGATTGGAATCGCCGTCGCGGCGGCTCTCTCCAAAGTAGACGTTGTCCGCGTTGACTTCCCAGCTGGTGCGGTTGTTGCCGTCGCGGTCCTGCCATTTCCTGGACTGGAGGCGGCCGGAAACAACGATCATGCTGCCCTTGTGGAAGTACTTGGACACGAACTCGCCGGTGGAACGCCAGGCGACGCAGTCAATGAAATCGGTCTGCCGCTCACCGCCGTCGCGGCCGCCAAAATCGCGGTCCACTGCAACGGTGAAGCTCGTCACGCTGACGCCGGCCTGCGTGGTACGCAGCTCGGGATCACGGGTCAGACGGCCCATGATGGTAATGTGGTTGAGCATTTTTGTACCTCTTACTCGGGACGGGTAACGATGAGACGACGCAGAATGCCGTCGGTAATGCCGAGGATACGGTCGAGCTCTGCGGGCAGTTCGGGGCCGCTGGTGAACTTCATCAGCACACGGTAACCCTCGGAAAGGTAGTTGATCTCGTAAGCCAGCTTCTGCTTACCCATCTCCTCCAGTTCCTCGAGCGTACCATTTGCTTCCACAAGACCCTTGAACTTTTCGACGACCGCCGCATACTCTTCCTCAGAGAAATTGGGGTTGACGATGTACATCACTTCGTACTTTTCGCTTGCTTTTGCCATGGTTGCACCTCCTTCTGGTCAATTGGCCCCCGCTCAGTGTCGGGAGCAAGGATAGCCTTCCTTCTGGACAGGCTTAATCATTATATCCTTTTTCACACGGATGTCAAGGATTTTTCGAGAAAAAAGAAAAGATTTTGCGCTCACAAGCAGCAAAAAAACAACCGGCCTCTCCCCGAAGGGAAAGACCGGTGAATGCTGGTGCTCAGCTCTGGGCCTTGAGCCAGATCTTCGGGATCATGGGGAAGTTGCCGATGATGCCCTCCACGCCCCACTCGGCCATGGTCTCGACCGTGCCGAGATCGTTGACCGTCCAGGTGTTGATACCGATGCCGTACTCCTTACAGTTGTCGACATTGGCCTTTGTCAGCAGGTGGCAGTCGGGGTGATAGAAATCGAAGCCGTACTTGTGGCAGTAGTAGCCCGCGTACTGCAGATCGTTGATTTCCACCAGGGCACCCACCGGGCACTCGGGCAAAAGCTCCTTCATGCGAAGGGCAGACAGGTGGTTGAAGGAGGAGAAAATAATTCGATCCGTGAGTCCAAAGGCCCTGACCATCGCGGCGGTTTTTTCCTCGATTTCCGGATAGCAGATGATGCTGGTCTTGAGCTCAATGTTGGTGATGAGCTTCGTACCCTTCACCCAATCACAATACTCCTCAAGGGTCGGGATGCGCTCGGGCGAATAGAGCTTGCCCTTGATGATGGAGGCGTCCAGCTCTTTGAGCTCCTTGAGCGTGTGGTCCTTGACCCAGCCGGCGCCGGTGGTGGTGCGGTCCAGGGTCTCGTCATGGATGATGACGATCTGACCGTCCTTCGTAAGCTGCACGTCCAGCTCAATGCCGTCTGCCCCGGCCTTTTCGGCCTCGCGGAAGGCGAGCATGGTGTTTTCCGGATACTTCCCGCTGTAGCCGCGGTGCGCAAATACTCTCATGGTTTGATTGATCTCCTTAGTAAATTAAGTTCGGCAGCAGCAGCGAGATGCCGGGGATGTAGGTCAGAAGGAGCAGCGCGATGATGAGCGCGAGAATAAAGGGCTGAACCTCTTTGATAAACTCGCCCATCTTGCAGTTGGTGATCGACACGCAGGTGAACATCATGGAGCCGAAGGGAGGCGTCAGGCCGCCGATCATGATGTTTACGTTCACGACGATGCCGAAGTGGACAAGGTCGATGCCGGCTGCCTTCACCAACGGGACCATCAGGGGCGCGAGGATGATGAGTGCCGCGCCGCCCTCAAGGAACATGCCCATGATGAGCAATGCCGCGTTCAGGATCAGCAGCACAATGTACTTGTTGCTGGCGATGCCGCTGACCGCCTTGAGGAGATTATTCGGGATGTTCTCCCAGGTGAGATAGTAGCCGAAGAGGTTTGCCGCCACGATGATGAGCATAACGGTGCAGGTGCCGGCGATGGTCTCCCGGAAGATGATGAGGAAGTGCTCCTTCCTCAGTCCCTTATAGACAAACTTGCCGATCAGGAAGCAGTATAGGATGCCCACGCCGCCGGCCTCGGTCGGGGTAAAGAGGCCCATTCGCATGCCCATGATGATGCCGAGCGGGAAGAACAGGGCCCAGAAGGAGTCGAGTGCCTGCTTTGCGATCTGTTTGCCGGTGGCACGGGCGGTGCGGCTGGGGGCATAGCCGCGCTTTTTGGCGATGATGTGCACGGCAACCATCAGGGCGCCCGCCATCAGGAAGCCGGGCAGGTAACCTGCCGCGAAGAGCTTGCCGACAGAGGCACCGGCGATGAGACCGTAGACGATGAGATTGATTCCGGGGGGAATGATGGGCGTGATACAGGAGGAGGCGGCGGTGATGGCGGCGGAGAAGCCCTTGCCGTAGCCGCGCTTTTCCATCTCAGGCACCAGCATCTTGCATTCCATGGCGGCGTCGGCGTTTGCAGAGCCGGAGCAGCCGCCCATCAGCATACTGAGCAATACGTTCATCTGCGCAAGACCGCCCTCCGTGTGGCCGGTCAGCGCGTCGGCGAAGGCCATGAGCTTGTCGCTCATGCCGGAGTAGTTCATGATCGAGCCCGCCATGATGAAAAATGGGATCGCCAGCAGGGGGAAGGACTGGGTGGCGGTGATGAACTTCTGCAGCAGCAGATAAGTCTTGGACGTGGTGTCCACAAAGCCGAAGTAGTACAGCGTGCCGGCCAGGAGTGCGTAAGCGATGGGAATGCCGGTGAAGTACAGCACCAGGGCAATGATGATGGGAAGATACATAACCATTTAAGCTTTCACGCCTCCTTTCCCTTGGCTGTCATTTTCTTGACGTCTTCGATGCAGTGGACAAGCGAGTAGATCGCCATGAGGCCGAAGCCGATGAAAAGCGCCGCGTACAGGTAGTTGACGGAGATTTTCATGATGGGCATAGTCTTGGCCTTGGATGAGCGCATGAACAGCACCGCAAGATAGGTAATGTAGCTGTTGAGGGCGAGGATGACGATGTCGGTCAGCAGGTGTACGACATCGCGCACCTTGACGGGCAGACGTTCCACCAGCAGGTCCACGCCCACATGCTGGCGGGTGCGCAGGCACCAGGCCGCGCCGATGAACACCGTGTACACAAAGCAGCTCGTGGCAAGCTCCTCGCTCCAGGCAATGACGAAGTTAAAAATATAGCGGGTGAAGACGTTCATGATGACCAGCACCATGGTCACGGCAAACAGGGCTCCCGCGATATAGGCATCGAGGTTTTTCAGGATGTGCATGCCTCTGTCTTTCAAGCTGAGGGCACCTTCTTTCTGGAAAGGATAAAAAATCGGCAGACGCCTGCCGCAGCAAAGCCGCGGCAGGCGGTCTTATGGTATGTTTGCGTTAAGATTTCGTTCAGAAGCGGCTGCTTCGATCAGGCGGCGTTGGCAGCATCGTACTCGGCGACCAGGGCCTGGAGCTGGGGAATGAAGTCGGCGTCAACGCCGTCCTCTTTGACCATGCGGTCGTACTCGACCTGCATCACGGCACGGAAGGCATCCATGTCAACATCGTTGAAGTGGCAGCCCTGCTCCTTCTCGAGCATCTCCATGGTGGACTGGAAGTTGTCGTCGGTGAACTTGGTCAGCTCAGCGGCGCCGGCAGTGAATTCCTCCTGGATGATGTTGCGGTACTCCTCAGGCAGGGAGTTCCACACGTCGATGTTGATGTAGGCGCCGCAGGTGCCAATAAGGTGATTGGTGAAGGACATCTGCTTTGCAACCTCGGCGGAGCCGTTGGTGGAGTAGGCGTTCATATTGCCCTCAAGTCCGTCGACAACACCCTGCTGCACGGCAGAGATTGTCTCGGAGAAGGCCATCGGCACAGGGGTGGCGCCCATGGCGGTGATGAGGTTGATGTACATGGAGGAGTTGGGAACGCGGATCTTCATGCCCTTGACATCATCGGGGGTGGTGATGACCTTGTTGGTCTGCATGCAGCGAAGGCCAACGTTGAAGTCAAGCGCGAGGACGTGGATGCCGTAGTTGTCCTCGATGTCCTGGCACAGGGCCTTGACCAGGTCGGACTGGCAAACATAGGAGTACTCCTGGAGATTGGCGTACAGCATCGGGGCGATCAGGGCCTCAAAGTTGATGTTGTAGTCGGCGAGGTAGGAGGGGTCTTCGCAGGCGATCCAGTAGGAGCCGTCGACAACCTGCTGAAGGTTGTCCTTGTAGACGGCGAGCTGGCCGGAGCCGTAGGTCTGGATGTCGACGGCGCCATTGGTGCGCTCACGGATGCGGTCGGCGACCATTTCCATCTCAACGGTGAGCTGCTCGGTAGGGGCAAAGACGTGGCTGAGCTTGAAGGTGTACTTCTCCTCCTTGGCAAATGCGGACGGGGCAAAGGTGCACAGCGCCATGATCATGGTCAGCGTCAGTACCAGTGCGAGTAGTTTCTTCATACTTTGTTCTCCTTTTCATATTATTTTCCGCTTTTTCAGGCCTGCGTTGAACAAACCTTTAAGACATTATAAATTTACACCATATTGTGCAGAAATGTCAATATAAACAAAGTTTTTCAAGCACATTTTGAGTTTTTGCACAAATTTCAGCCGTCATTTTTGGGGAAGATACGCCCTTGACAGTGGGTTCATTTTTTGCAATTGATGTTTTCTTTTACTTGTGGTATTCTGATATATACACGACTATAGGAGCGTTTATAGACCATGAGAATGAGAAAAAGAGCAAACCTCGACAAGCGCATGGAGCGCTGCGCCGATTATCTGATAGGGGGACCCGAAGCTCTGCGCGGACAGTGGCAGGAGAGCTTCCCCGGCCATGAGAAACTGTACGTGGAGCTCGGCTGCGGCAAGGGCCGCTTCACCGCCGACACCGCCGAGACCATCCCCGACACCCTGTACATCGCCGTGGAGAAAGTGCCGGACGCGATGATCCTCGCAATGGAGAAGATCGACCGGAGGGGCCTCAAAAACGTGCGCTTCATCGATGCGGACGCAAAGCTCCTGAACACCATGTTCGCCCCCAGTGAGGCCGACCGCATCTATATCAACTTCTGCGATCCCTGGCCAAAGAGCCGGGACGCCAAGCTCCGCCTCACTTCTCCCGGTTTTTTGCGCGTCTATGCAGATGTGTTGAAAGCGGGCGGCGAGATCCACTTCAAGACCGACAACACCCCGCTTTTCGACTGGTCCATTGAACAGCTTGAGACCGAGGGCTGGGCCCTTTCCGAAGTCACTCACGACCTGCATGAGCACGGCCCCGTCGGCGTCATGACCGATTATGAAGCCAAGTTTTATGAGCAGGGCATGAAGATCAACCGCCTGGTGGCGGCGAAGACCGCCGACACCAAGACCACCGCCGCGGGCGCAGTACCGAGACTGAGAAACGCCTCCCTCACCGACGCGCGCGGTTATGAGGAGAGCCTTGAGGCCAATCGGAGGAACGAGACATGAGATTCCTTTCCTGGAACGTAAACGGCCTGCGCGCCGTACAGAAAAAAGGCTTTGAGGATATCTTCCTCTCCCTGGACGCGGACTTCTTCTGCATTCAGGAGACAAAGCTCCAGGAGGGACAGATCAACCTCAGCTTCCCCGGCTACGAGAGCTACTGGTGCTACGCGGAGAAGAAGGGCTACTCCGGCACGGCGATCTTTACCAAGCACACGCCGCTGAATGTTTCCTATAATATCGGCGTGGAGGAGCACGGTCATGAGGGCCGGGCTGTCACGCTGGAATACGAGGACTTTTACCTCGTGTGCGTATATACCCCCAACGCCCAGGACGGGCTCAAACGCATCGACTACCGCATGCGCTGGGAGGACGATTTCCGCGCCTACCTGTGCGAGCTGGATAAGAGCAAGCCCGTCATCGTCTGCGGCGATATGAACGTGGCCCACGAGGAAATCGACCTCAAAAATCCCAAGCAGAACGTGGGCAACGCCGGCTTTTCCGACGAGGAGCGCGGCAAATTCACCGAGCTTCTGGCCGCGGGCTTTACCGACAGCTTCCGTTATCTTTATCCCGACAAGACCGACGCCTACTCCTGGTGGAGCTACCGCATGCGGGCGAGAGAGCGGAACGTGGGCTGGCGCATCGACTACTTTGTGGTGTCCGACCGCCTGCGGGAAAAGATCAAGGACGCCTACATCCTGCCGGAGATCATGGGCTCCGACCACTGCCCGGTGGGGCTGGACATCGCATGGTGAAGATCGGAAACGTCGAGCTTCACGGAAGCCTGACCCTCGGCCCCATGGCCGGGGTGACGGACTTTGCCTTTCGCGGTGTGTGTCATACCCTCGGCGCGGCCCTGACCACGACGGAGATGGTCTCGGCCAGGGCGCTGACCTATCACGACGAAAAGACAAAGGAGCTTCTGTACATCCCTCCGGACGAGCAACCCAGCGCCGCCCAGATTTTCGGACATGAGCCGGAGGTTATGGCGGAGGCGGCACAGATGGCGCTGGAAATCTCCGGCGCGGATATCCTGGACATCAACATGGGCTGCCCCGTGGGGAAGATCGTCAAATCCGGCGACGGCTCTGCGCTGATGAAAACCCCGGAGCTTGCGGCAAAGATCGTCGAGAGCGTAAAAAAGGCGGTGTCGGTCCCGGTGACGGTGAAGTTCCGCAAAGGCTGGGACAACGGCAGCGCCAATGCGGTGGAGTTTGCAAAGCTTATGGAACAGGCCGGGGCGGACGCCGTGGCTGTACACGGCCGCACCCGGGCGCAGATGTACGCGGGCCGGGCCGACTGGGACACCATCCGCGAAGTGCGCCGGGCAGTACACGTCCCGGTGATCGCAAACGGCGATGTGTTCAACCCGGAGGACGCGGCGCATATCCTGCGCTACACGGGCTGCGGGCTCGCCATGATCGGGCGCGGCAGTTTCGGCAATCCCTGGCTCTTTGCCCGAGGGCAGGCTGCGATCGACGGACGGGAGATCCCGGAACTGCCGCCGCTGGATGAGCGCATCGAGCTTGCGGAAATTCAAATCGTGACGCTGGCAGAGCGCCTCGGAGAGCACCGGGCCTGCATGGAGGCGCGGCACCAGCTCCCCTGGTATCTGCACGGCATCCCCCATTCCGCCGTCTACCGGCAGGAGCTTGTGCAAGTGAGCACGCTGGAGGATATCCACAGAGTGTGCAAGGGGATTAAGAGAGATTTGAAATAGAGCCGTTAATTAATTCTAATTCGTTTTTGGCGGGGCTTTGCCTCGGCAAAAACACCTTAGGTGAGCAAGGCGAACCCTCGCGCCGATCAAGCGAGGCGTCCCCGTAAGCCGCGCGCGATAAGCGCGAGTAATTCAATTGCGAACAGCGTTCGCAATTGACCCAAAGGTGGTGAGAGCTTGACACGCGAACAGGAGGCCATGATCGTCCGCAAGGTTTTGCAGGGCGATGTGAATGCCTTTGAGAAACTGGTGACAGAATATGAAAAGGCGGTGTACGCCATTGCCCAGCGCATGACCGGCAACGCCGAGGACGCCGCCGACATGACACAGGAGACCTTCATTAAGGCCTACAACTCCCTCGCGTCCTTCCGCGGCGACAGCAAATTCTCGGTTTGGCTCTACCGCATCGCAAACAATGTCTGCCTCGACTTTTTGCGGAGCAAAAACAGGAGGCCCACGGTCTCCCTCTCCACAGAGGATGACGACGGGGAGGAGACGCAGCTTGACATCGCCGATGAGAGCAGCTCGCCCGAGCTGCTGCTGGAAAGCTCGCTGACACGGGATGCGGTGCGCCGGGGACTTGATTCCCTGCCGCCGGACTATAAGCAGATCCTGCTGCTGCGCGAGATCCAGGGCCTGAGCTATGAGGAGATCGCTGCGGCGCTGGGCATCGAGAGCGGCACGGTGAAGTCCCGGATCTTCCGGGCCAGGAAAAGATTGTGTACATTTTTGATTGAAGACGGGAACATTCCCGAGTTTCGATCGTCAGGTAAAATGAAAGGCGGTGAGAAGCAATGAATTCGTGCGCGTACTATCAGGAGCTTATCAGCTCTCTCGTTGACGGCGAGCTGAGCGACGAAGAAAACGAAGCCCTGATGCTGCACCTGAATACTTGCTCCCGCTGCAACGCGATGTATGCGGTCTTTCACGACCTGTCCGATATTCTCTCCGAGGATCCCGAGCCGCTGCCCGAGGGCCTGCATGAAAACATTATGGCAGGCGTACGGCGCAGCGAGATCATGAAGAAAAACCGCCGTATGCGCCGTATCGGCCTGCGCACGGCCATGACCGCCGCGGCCTGCGCGGTGCTGGTTCTCTTTGCCGCCGTGAGCTTTGACCCCGGCAGGCGTGCCGACAGCGTCAGCATCCACAGCGAGCAGGAGGCAATGGAACTCCTGCCGATCCCGTCCCCCGTGACCGGCACCCCCGATCCGATGGCAGCGCCGCCGGTACAGACCGCCGCCCCCATGCCTACGCCGATGAAGACCCCCGTACCCGCTTACGGCACGGACAACGGCGCCCCGGCATACACCACCGTTCAGCCCGAGCAATACAACCCGTATTTCTACGACTCCTACCAGGAGACGGCCCCACTGCCCGCCTGGACCCCGGCAGCCGTGTGGACCCCGGCTCCGGAAACGTACACGCCGCCCGCCTGGACCCCGGCTCCGGCGACCCCGGCTCCCGTATGGACGCCTGCGCCCGCATCGACCGCGGCGCCTGCCCCGGCCGCGACGGCGCCAACGGTGACAGCCCCGGCCGCGACGAATGTGGCAGTCTATGAAATGTCCGAGCAGGCTGCGTTCAATGCAGCACCCACTGAAGGTGCACCCATAGAAGAGACCTCCGTCGAAGCCGCACCCGTCGAAGCTGCATCTGTGGAAGAGGCGCCTGCTGCACTGACGGCGGAAAACACCGTGCTGCAGGCGCGTGCGGCAGACCCCGCGCCCGCACAGGACCCGGAGGATGCCGCCGATTACGGCGATGACGATACGGAGCCGGACGATGAGCCCGTGACCTTCTCGCTGTTTTCCGGCATGATGAACATGTTCGCGGCAACGCCCCCCGACCAGCTTGCCGACTCGAAGCTGGCTGCCCCCGCCGGGATCGAGACCAGCCTTGATACGGCGGTGTCCGACGACGGCAGGGAAAGCCCCGCCCCCGTTCTGAGCGGTATCCCGCTTGAGATCGTGCAGGAGGAGGCAACAAAGCCCGCCACCGAGGAGCATGTCACGGTCTACGGCAATGACGCGCGTGCAAAGCTGCTGGCCATGATCGGCAAAAACGAGGATACGCTCCCGCAGGAGGCGGAGCTTACACGCCTGGTGCATGTGGCGCTCCTGCCGGACGATGCCTACGGCACCGAGGAAAAGATGGACATTGCCATCTACGGCGACTTCGTCTACTGCAGTCTTTACCCTGTGGAGGGCGGCAGCGTGACCTACCGGGCCGACTGCTCACTCAGAGAGCTGGACAGCTTTCTGGAGACCTGCCCTTCCGCTCCCGCAGCTTCCGCTGCGCCTACGCCGGACCCATACATCGATCCGACGCCTGTCCCGTCCCCCGACGAGAGCACAACGGGCACTGCCCCCACAGAATAAGAACATGCGGCAATCCGGACTTTCTGTACAGAAAAGCTGGGCTGCCGCTGCTTTTTGCACCTTTTTCGCAGCGCGCGTACTTGATATTCTTTCCACATTATGTTATACTTTTAAAAACTTTTTTGTGATTTGAAGGGGCGTATTGAACAGTGAAGCGAGTCAAGGTGTCCAACAACGTCATCCGCCGTCTGCCGCGCTATCTGCGCAAGCTGGATGAACTGAGCGAGAGCGGCGTCGACAAAATCTCCTCCCGGCAATTGGGCGACCTGCTGGGGCTTACTTCCTCTCAGGTCAGGCAGGATTTCAATTGCTTCGGCGAATTTGGACAGCAGGGCTATGGCTACAATGTGGCCGCGCTTCGGGCGCAGATCGCGGGCATCCTCGGCATGGATCGGGGCTTTACCGCTATCCTGGTAGGCGTGGGCAACATCGGCCGGGCCATGATGGAGAACTTCTGCTTCGCAGACTGGGGCGTGAACCTCGCCGCGGCCTTTGACATAAAGCCCGCCCTCATCGGCACCGAGTACAAGGGCGTGCACATCTACAGCATGGACGAGCTGGAACAGTACCTGGGCGAGAACAAGACGGACATCGCGGTGCTTACCGTGCCCAAGACCGTCGCCGTGCCTGTGACCGAACGGCTCACCGCGAGCGGTATTGACGCGATCTGGAACTTCACCAACGTGGAGCTTACCGAGCCCAACAGCAGCACCATCGTGGAAAACGTCCACTTTTCCGACAGCCTTTTGTCGCTGAGCTATTTCGTGGCCGAGCGCCGCGACGAAGCCGCAGCCAAAGCGGCCCGGGAAGAGAAATAAACAGAAAAACAAGCTGCGGGCTGTCTCAAATCCTCATGAGACAGCCTTTTCCGTGGGAGGAGCGCATGAACATAGACGGCATTATCTTCGATCTGGACGGTACGCTGTGGGATTCCTGCCGCGTCGTTTCCGAAAGCTGGGGGGAGACGCTGCGGCAGAAGTACGGCATCACCGACGGTCCCACACCGGCCCGGGTCAAGGGCATCATGGGCATGACGGCGGACGAGATCGCCGATACCCTGTTCTCCGGGTACGGCCTGCAGTTTCGGGAGATCTGCCTTGCCTGCATCCATGGGGAGAACGACTACATCGCCGACCACGGCGGGGACGTGTATCCCGGCGTGCCCGCCATGCTCGCCGCGCTGTCAAAGCGCTATCCGCTTTTTATCGTCTCCAACTGCCTCGACGGCTATATCGAGTGCTTTCTGAAAAGCAGCGGGCTTTCCGCGTTTTTCCGAGACTGGGCCTGCGAGGGCTCGACCGGGCTTAAAAAGGCGGGCAACATCGCCCTCATCGCGACCCGTTACGGCCTGAATAATCCCGTTTACATCGGCGACACCGTCATGGATGAGCGCAGCGCCCGTGAGGCCGGCTGCCCCTTTCTCCACGCGGCCTACGGCTTCGGGGCCGCAGAGAACCCGGACGCCGTCGCCGCCTCTCCGGCAGAGCTGCCTGCGCGGATCGAAGCACTGGAAAGGGGGATGGCACATGTCTGATACCATTGCCGCCGTCGCCACCGGCGCCCAGGTGGCCGCCATCGGTATCCTGCGCCTTTCGGGGCCGAAGTCCCACGCGATCGTGGACGCCCTCTTCCGCCCGTCTTCGGGGAAAAAAATGACGGACTATGAGGACCGAAGGCTCGTTTACGGCGGACTGTATGCCTCGGACGGGGCGCTGCTGGACCTGTGCATGTGTACCCTGAGCCATGGGCCGCAGAGCTACACCGGCGAGGACACCGCCGAGCTCCAGTGCCACGGCTCGCCCATCCTGCTGCAGACGGCGCTTTCCGAATGCTTTCGCCTGGGCGCGCGCCAGGCCCTGGCCGGGGAGTTTACCAAACGCGCCTTCTTAAACGGGCGCATGGACCTGAGCGCTGCCGAAGCGGTGGCCGATCTCATTGATGCCGAGAGCGCCGAGAGCGCAAAGAACGCCGCCGCGCAGCTCTCCGGCGCCATCGCCCGCAAGGCCGATGCGGTCTATTCTGTCCTTACCGACATCAGCGCCCATTACCACGCGGTGCTGGATTACCCGGACGAGGATATCGAAGATTTCCGCCTGGAAAACTATAAAACGGATCTGCACAGAGCGGAGGACAGCCTGGATGCGCTGCTGAAAAGCTTCGAGCGCGGCAGGCTCATGACCGCGGGCATTCCCGCCGCCATCGTGGGCAGACCCAATGCAGGCAAGAGCTCGCTTCTCAATGCGCTTCTGGGCTACGAGCGCGCCATCGTCACCGATGTGCCCGGCACCACCCGCGACACCATTGAGGAAAAGCTGCGCCTGGGCTCACTGCTGCTGAGACTGACGGACACCGCCGGCATCCGTGAAACCGGCGACGCGGTGGAGCGCCTGGGCGTGGAACGCAGCCGCCTTGCCATGGAGCGCGCCGCGCTCGTGATTGACGTGCTGGACGGCAGTGCGGAGGCAGATGACGAAGATCTGGCCCTGCTGCGCGAGGCCGAGAAGTGCCCGCACGCGGTGCTGGTGCTGAGCAAGTCCGACCTCGGCACGAGGACGGAGATCCCGGAGACGAGTCTGCCCGTGGTTGTGCTCTCCGCCCGCACGGGGGAGGGGCTCGACGAACTCGAAAACGTGATCCGGTCTCTCTTCCCGCTTCCGGAGGTCCCCGCAGGCGAGATCCTCACCAATGCCCGCCAGTGTGATGCGGTTGCCCGCGCCCTGGAGAGCCTGCGCGCGGCGCGGGGTGCCATGGAAGCCGGCTGCACGCCGGACATCGTCCTCACCGAGAGCGAGACCGCCATGGCGGCCTTGGGAGAGCTGAGCGGGAAGAGCCTGCGCGAGGATGTGACCGACCGCATCTTTCACCGTTTCTGTGTAGGGAAATAATTGCCATGTCCGCGCGAACCTGATATAATAAGAAAAATAGACCAGAGTGTTTGGAGAGAGACATGAACGCGGAGACGAACGAGAAGCGGGAAGAAGGCTTCCGGCTGAGCACCGAGCAGCAGACCGAGATCGGCGATATTTTGCTTTCGGCACGGGCTGTATCGAGACAGATGATCCTGCAGGCGCAGGAGCAGATCGACGACATGATGCGCAAGGCCGAAGAGCAGGCCGCCGAAAAACTGCGCGAAGCAGAAGAGCAGGCCGCACAGATCACCCTTGAGGCCGAGGAGCAGGCTGCCGAAAAACTGCGCAAGGCAGAAGAGCGGGCCGCCCAGATCCTGCAGGGCGCGGCGGATGAGATGAGAAGCGATGAAGCCGACGAGGGGACAGAGCCGGAGAATGCGGCGGAAACCGAACCCGACGGACAGCCCGCGCGGGAGAATGCCGTGCTGCCGGAAGAGATGCAGGAGTACGTGGTGCGCTGCGTGGGCGACTGCTTTGCAAGGCTTCGCCAGCAGCAGCAGGAGACCGCCGATTTCATCAACGAGCAGTGGCGCACTTTCCTCAGCGGCCTGTCCCTGCCGGAGTTGCCCACGCCCGGCGCCGCGTCGGCGGAGACCGAGGGGACTGGCGTCACCCGGCAGGATATCGAGGACCGGGTCAGCGCCATCGCCAGAGAGCTCATGGAGATCATCGGAAAATAACGTTTTCCGCTTGACAAAGCAAAAAATCCTGCTATACTGTGCACTACAATTGAACACCTTATCAAGAGCGGTGGAGGGAACGGCCCTGTGAAGCCCGGCAACCTGCAGAGATGCAAGGTGCCAAATCCGGCGGTGAGACGAAAGATGAGGCTTGATTTCAGCTTTTTTACGCGCCCCGGAACCGGGGCGCGCTTTTTGTTTTGTTAATAATTGAATGAAGGAGATAGAAAAATGAGCCATTATCTGTTTACATCCGAATCTGTGACCGAGGGGCATCCCGACAAGATCTGTGACCAGATCTCCGATGCGGTGCTCGACGCAATTCTGGAAAAGGACCCGATGGGCCGCGTCGCCTGTGAGACGACGGTCTCCACAGGCTTGGTGCACATTATGGGCGAGATCAGCACCGAGTGCTATGTGGACATCGCAAAAATCGCCCGCGGCGTCATCCGCGACATCGGCTATGACCGCGCAAAGTATGGTTTTGACTGTGATACCTGCGGAGTCATTCTGAACATTGACGAGCAGTCCGGTGACATTGCCATGGGCGTGGACAAGGCACTCGAAAACAAAAACGGCGAGGAAGATGAGCTGCAGAACGGTGCGGGCGACCAGGGCATGATGTTCGGCTACGCCTGCGATGAAACGAAGGAGCTCATGCCGCTGCCCATCTCGCTCGCGCACAAGCTGGCCAAGAAGCTCACCGATGTGCGCAAAAGCGGCGAACTTGACTATCTCCGCCCCGACGGAAAGACCCAGGTCACCGTGGAGTACGACGAGGACCGCCGTCCCGTGCGCGTGGACACCGTGGTCATCTCTACCCAGCACGCACCGGAGGCGACGCTCGAGCAGATCCGGAAAGACATGATCGAAAAGGTCATCAAGACCACCGTCCCGGCGGGGCTCTTGGACGAAAACACCCGCTATCTCGTCAACCCCACCGGCCGCTTTGTCATCGGCGGACCCCAGGGGGACTCCGGCCTCACCGGGCGCAAGATCATCGTCGACACCTACGGCGGCAGCGCGCCCCACGGCGGCGGCGCCTTCTCCGGCAAGGACCCGACCAAGGTGGACCGTTCCGCCGCCTATGCCGCGCGCTGGGTCGCTAAAAACGTTGTTGCGGCCGGCCTTGCGCGCCGCTGCCAGGTTCAGCTTGCCTATGCCATCGGTGTGGCTTCCCCGGTGAGCGTGCTGGTGGAGACCTTCGGCACCGGCAAGGTCTCTGACGGGGAGCTGGGCGAGGCGGTGCAGAAGGTCTTCGACCTGCGCCCGAGCGCCATCATCCGCGACCTCGACCTCAGAAAGCCCATCTATCGCGAGCTAGCCGCCTACGGCCATATGGGCCGCGAAGATCTGAATGTCCGCTGGGAGCAGACCGACCGCGCCGACGCGCTGAAAGAAGCGGTAAAATAATATCCCCCACCCGGGGTTCCGCGAATCAAAATCCTGTGATATAATACCGATATCAAACGAAAGGGAGGGCCCGCCGTGGAAAATGAACAGCAGATCTATTACCACGACCATGGCGACGGCCATGTCCACGCCCACGAGTTGGAGCCGGAGCACGAGCACAGCCATACGCACACCCACAGCCACGAGGGGGAGCACGTCCACCACCACGATCACAAGCAGACCAAGGCGGTGGTCAACCGCCTGGCCCGTGCCATCGGGCATCTCGAATCCGTCAAGCACATGGTGGAGGACGGGCGCGACTGTACCGAGGTGCTGGTGCAGCTCGCGGCGGTGCGTTCGGCTTTGAACAGCACGGCAAAAATCATCCTCAAGGATCACATCGAGCACTGTATCGCCGGCGTTGAAAGCGGCGACCACGCGCTGGAAGAGCTCAACGAAGCCATCGACAAGTTCATTTAAACGCGAAAACCCGCCTGATGCATTTCACATCGGGCGGGTCGATTATTTGTCAGATTCCCTTTCGATACAGCAGGTATGAGTACACTGCCGGGATGAGCACCATCACCGCAAGAGGGATCAGAAAGGCGATAAGGCTCCAGCCGATAAAGCTCATCACAATGAAGTACACACCGCCGAGTACCCAGAGAAAACCCGCGAGGCGGTGGGTACGGTTCCAGTTTTCTTCGCTTGCCAGCGTCCACGGGAGCTTGATGCCCATGGTGTAGCTCTGCTTGGTCTTGGGCAGGTAATTGCCGATGAGGATGAACAGCAGCCCCATCAACACCGGCAGGACCTTGTCGATGCGTGTATCGTAGCCCAGCGCGTAGCCCAGCGTCAGCCCCGAGCAGAGCAGGGACAGCACGGGGATCGTCCAGATCGTGATGTTGATAAGAGCGCCGCTCATGTTTCTGCGCTTGGGATCGGCCTGCAGCATGAAGGGCAGCAGCAGATTGACCGCCAGCAGGATCCCCGGCAGACCGAAGACCGCGAAGGCACGGCTTGACCAGCCGTCGGGATTGCCCTGCAGGTCAAAGTGTGTCGCGATCGTCTCCGGCAGGCGGCTGTAAAGCGCGGCGCCGACCAGCATCGGCAGCAGGCAGATCAGGGACGTGATAACAAGCAATTTCTTATTCTTCATGCTCCTCCACTCCTTTCAGACTTTGCAGCCAGAGCAGCACTTCCTCCAAAACGGAGGCGTTAAGGCTGTAATAAATGAAATTCTTTTCCCGGCTCTCAAAAACGAGGCCGGCCTTTTTGAGCTGCGACAGGTGGTAGGACACCGTCGCGCCCGTCATATCGAAGCGCCCGGCAATGTCCCCGGCGGTCATGCGCCCCGATTTGAGCATGTTCAGAATCTCCCGCCGCGCGGGGTCTGACAGTGCCTTCATCGTCTCACTGAAGCCCAAGGCTCATCCCTCTCCCTATTTAGAATTCTTTCTAAATAGATGATAGCACAACATGGCAGCTGTGTCAACAAGTATTTAGAGAAATTTCTAAATACACGAAAAACATTGGCGTCCCGGCACATGCGCAGTCGAACGCCGCCTCGCTTGCGGTTGAAAAACGCGCTGCAATGTGGTAAAGTGAGAAGCAGGAATTAACAGCAAGGAGATGCCCCTTCCATGAAAAAAACAATGCTGATCTGTCTGCTGCTTGCGCTGCTGTTGGCCGGGTGCAGCCGCACACCGGAACCGACGCCGGAGCCAACACCGGAGCCGACTCCGGAGGTGACCGCCGAGCCGACACCGGAGCCTACCCCGGACAATACCGCCGCCGTCAGTGCCGCCATGGACGAAGCCGGCGCCATGATCGAGGCCGGGCGGTTTTATGAGGCATTCCGCACCCTGGTTGCGACTGAGGAGAAATACAGCACGGATGAAGCCGCGCGCACAAAATGCGAGGCACAGTTTGAACAGCTCGATAAGCTTCTCAAGGAGCAGGAGCCGGAATCCGGGACGGAGCTTTCCCGGACCTTTGCCGTGCGGGGCGGCGGCATATTGGAGATCGAAGCCTTCAGCGGCCCGGTACTGGTCACGGTGACGGACGAGAATGCTGTCCTGAACGGGAATGCCAATCCGCCCACGGTGACGCTCTATGTGCGGCAGGGAGAGACCGGTGAGACAAATCTGCCCGCCGGGACCTACCGCGTGGCCTACCAGGTGGGCTACCGCTGGTTCGGCGCGGAGGACGGCTTCGGTGAGTACTGCACCGCCGGGGAGCTGTCCGACCCGCTGGTCTTCGATTTCTATATGGACGGCGCGTGGGCCAGCACCAGCAAGTTTAAGATCACGCTGTGAGCAGCGGCGCAACGTTTAAAAATCCTTGTTCCTTTGTTCATGACTGGGACACAAATTTCGCGTATAGTATAGCCACGACAATGAGGTCGTGGCTATTTTGTTTGATTGATGTTTCCGCGTCGCCGAAACGTCGATCAATCCGGAATCAAGAAGGTTTGGAAAGCAATGTTCGATCCGGAAGATGAATATAAACCGGTGAACGATCGAGCCGAATCCGACAGGGTCAACGGCGAATACCACTACAGAAACGGTTATACCGAACGCATCTACTCCGACGCGCATTATGTCCGCGCCGATGAGAGCACGACGCCGCCGCGCTACTATACGCCGCCGGAGAAAACCGTGCGCCAGAGCCGGACGGAGAAGTCCCGGAGAGGAGTTGGGGCCGGTGCGCTGATTGCCTGCTGTCTTATCTGCGCGATGCTCGGCAGCGTCGGCGGTGCGTTTCTCGCCGGACATGTCATGGCCCAAAAGGTCGGTGTGCTTGAGCAGAGCGTGAGCGAGCTGAGCGAGAGCGTTCGCCAGCCCACCGTCATCAAGCAGAGCACCGGCGGCAGCGCCGGGAGCGTCGATGCTACGGGCACGGCCTACAACGGTACCATGAGCGCGGGCGACCTCTACGATATGGCCTGCCAGCAGGTGGTCGGTGTCACGACCGAAGTCACCTATATGAATTACTTCGGCATGAGAAGCTCCGCCGCCGTCAGCGGCACCGGCTTCATCATCACGGCTGACGGCTATATCCTCACGAACTACCATGTCATTGAGGACGCCTACAAGGCAGGCCTCGATGTGAACGTGATGATGCACGACGGCACGCGCTACCCCGCCCAGATCGTGGGCGTGGAGGCGGACAACGACGTGGCTGTCTTAAAGATCGACGCGATGGGGCTCAATGCCGCCACCCTCGGCAACAGCGACAGTCTGCGCGTGGGCGACACGGTCTACGCCGTCGGCAATCCTCTCGGCGAGCTGGAGTTTTCCATGACCACGGGACATGTCAGCGCCAAGGACCGGAGCATCGTCACCGAGGCCTCGGGCGACTCCATCACCATGTTTCAGATCGATGCTGCCGTCAACTCCGGTAATTCCGGCGGCCCCGTGTATAACGCCCGGGGCGAGGTGGTCGGCATCGTGACCGCCAAGTATCGCAGCTCCGGTGTGGAGGGTATCGGCTTTGCCATCCCTATCAGCGACGCCGTTTCCATCGCCCAGGATCTGGTGACCTCCGGCTATGTCACCGGCAAGGCCCATCTGGGCGTGTCGGTCAACTCCAAATATAACGAGATGTACGCCCAGTATTACGGCTGGCCCGTCGGGGCTTACATCGACAGCGTGGATTCCGGCAGCAGCGCCGAAAAAGCCGGTATCCAGCCGGGCGATATCATCACCGCCATTGACGGCGATGCAATCCGCAGCTATGACGATCTGCGCGCCTCGGTCAAGCGGCACACCGCCGGTGAGACCGTGGACATCGCACTCTACCGCGCGGATGAAAACCACACCGTTACCGTCACTTTTGACGAGGAGCGCCCCGCCTGAGCGGGAGCTCCGCCTGAATCTGATACCTCTCTTTCTCCTATAAATCCTCTCTTTTCTCCCAAAACGAAGGCCCGTGCGGTTCGCCGCACGGGTCTTTGTTTGTTGTACGAGTTTCTGCTGTAAAAATCACTCGTTGGTGTAGTTGTCGAAGTAGCCCTGGATGTAGACGATGGGGGTGCCCTTGTCGCCGGAGCCGGAAGTCAGGTCGCACAGCGAGCCGATCAGGTCGGTCAGACGGCGGGGGGTGGTGCCCTCGGAGACCATGTGGCCCACCAGGCTGTCGCCGGTCTTGGCGCGGATGCGATCGGAGATGGCAGCCTTGAGCGCGTCGCCCGACAGATCACCGAAGTCGTTGTCCGCCAGGTACTTGAGCTTGAGCTCGTTGGGCGTGCCGATCAGACCCGCGGTGTAGCCGGGGGAGACCACGGGGTCAGCCAGCTCCCAGATCTTGCCGACGGGGTCTTTGAACGCGCCGTCGCCGTAGATCATGGCCTCAATCCTCTTGCCGGAGGCCTCGCGAAGCAGCTTGGAGAGGTGCTCGGCAACCGCGGTGCAGTCGCGCGGGAAGAGCTTGACAGTCTCCTCGGTGGCCTTGTTGGAGCCGAGCAAACCGTATTCGTCGTTGTAGCCGCTGCCATCGACGCTGGTGCAGAGGATGTCATCCAAACCAAGGACGATCTTTGCCCCGGCCTTCTTGAGCAGGCGCTTGGAGCGCTCACGGGTGTGGATATCGCAGGTGAGCACCGTGTCGGTATAATCGAGCAGAGTGGTCACCTTGTTGCCGAAGATGACCTCGACCTCGCAGTTTTCCGCGCGGATGAGATCGGAATAGAAATCGATATAGTCAACGCCGGTGAAGGGGTGCACGATGTGGCCGAACTTTTCGCGGAACTGTCCGAGCGTCAGCGTATCGCTGTAGGGGTTGACCCCGGCCTCGTCCAGCCGGTCCCAGTCCACCAGATGGTTGCCTACCTCGTCGGAGGGGTAGGAGAGCAGCAGCACGATCTTCTCGCAGCCGCGGGCAAAGCCCTTGAGCAGCAAAGAGAAGCGGTTGCGGCTGAGGATGGGGAAGGCCACGCCGACGGTGCCGCCGCCGGTCTTTTCGCGCACGTCTGCGGCAATCTGATCGACAGAAGCATAGTTGCCCTGGGCGCGGGCAACGACCGACTCGGTCACCGCCACGACGTCCCGGTCACAGGGGGTGATGCCGGCCTCTTTCCAGGCGGCCATGACGGCGTCCGCCGCGATCCGGGCGATGTCGTCTCCCTGGCGGATGATGGGCGCACGCACGCCGCGTACAACTGTTCCGATGGTTCTCATGTGTATTTCCCCTTTTGCCGAAAGGCATAGATTTGTTGAAAACGAAATTGAAAATTGCGTTTTCATTATTGCCATGTTTTGCGGTTGCCCCATCAGGGGCGAGCAAAACGGCATTAAATTTCAATAAAACGCAAAATGCTTTTGCGTTTTTACTGAAAGATTATACAGCGCTGTCCGGGAGAAGTAAAGAATTTTCGTAAGATGCGGTTGAAAAGTTTACCCCCGCACGTATACGATTTCCGGCGGGTTAAACAGGCGCGGCACCTTCTGGCGGTTGGCAAGGCCGCGGCTGACGACGAGGCGGCCGTCCTTTACCCCGCTCGTGAGCTTCGGGAACACGCCCTGCCCCGGGGAGTAGAGGCCCTGACCGAAGATACGCACCTGCCCGCCGTGGGCATGGCCGCTGAGGATGAGCGGAATATCAAGATCACGCAGATATTTGGGGTAATACTCCGGGTGGTGGCAAAGCAGAACATGGTATCCGGGTGCCGCACAGTAAACATCCAGCCAGTCGACGATCGGCACAGCCCTGTCGGCGTGGGCATAGAGATCGTGGGAACGCACATCGTATCCCACCTTGCACAGAAGCTGACAGGCGCTGACACGCGAAGAACTCAGGCCGCCGAGCGTGAGATGTGCCCCGGCAATGTCGCAGGCGGTGAAGGTATTGTCCAGCACGTGCGCGCCGGTCTTGTTTATGAGGGCAATGTCCTCCTGCTGGATCATCCACTCGTGGTTGCCGAGGGAGACAAAGCAGGGGGCAAGAGAGGCGCAGACGGAGAAGAAGGGGAGTACCTTCGCCGCCTCAATCTTGAGCCCGGATTTCACGGGACGGCCGAAGAAGAAATCCCCCGTGATGCAGATGAGGTCCGGCCGGTTTTGCCGCAGGGAGGCGAGCACCCCGTCATACGGGCGCTCATGCAGGTCCGATACCTGCGCAATCAGCACCGGACAGCCCGGCACAGTATAGAAGGTTTCCTGCATATCAGCGCCTCCTCTTTATATTATGGAATACTGATATCATACACTGCCCGAAAGCGCGCTTCAAGGCGAAAAATGTAAAGGATCCCGGCGGGAAACCGCCGGGATCAAAAGCTGTTTATGCCGGTGCGTCTTACTTCTTGGCGACGATCTTGGCGGCGCGGCGGCCGAAGGTCATGGTGCGGCCGCAGGCAAGGCCGGTGAAGAGGTTGGGGTAATTGTTGGCGAAGAAGCCGCCGGTGCAGTCGCCGGTGGCGTACAGGCCCTCAATGGGAGTGCCGTCTTCACGGATGACCTGCATGTCGGTGTTGATGCGGCAGCCGTCCAGAGTGGTCAGATGCCAGGCACCGGTGCGGATGCCGTAGAAGGGGGCAGCGTCGACCGGAGTCATGCGGTGCGCGGGCTTGCCGTAGTCCTCATCCACACCCTTGGCGCAGAGAACATTGTAGCGGGCTACGGTCTCGGCCAGGTTGTCGGCGGGGATGTTCAGCTTCTCGGCCAGTTCCTCAATGGTATCGGCCTTCTGCAAATAGCCCAGAGCCAGGTGAGAATTGTCACCCTCAGTCATGTCGCGCCAGCAGGTGTCGAAATCGCGGTTGGAGATAGCACCGTTGGGGAAGGGGAAGAGACGGCAGCAGCCGACCTCGTCAAACTGCTCGGCATACTGCTTGCAGTTGGAGTCAAAGATGTCGACATAGGTGTGGTTGGGCTGCATGTACATGGAGTGCAGCATGAACTCGTAGGGGCCGGACTCGTTGCAGAAGCGCTGGCCGTTGAGGTTGACCTTGAGGAAGGGCTGTTCGCCGAACCAGTACCACTTGCCGTTGGTCTTGTAACCGGCGGTCTCGGTGGGCAGGCAGGAGCAGCGGTTGAACATCATGGAGGTGTGGCAGGGATCCATCTGGCCGCCGGCCCAGAGCATGGCCTTGATGCCGGCGCCGTCGGACTTGGAGCCCATGGGGACGTTGATCTTCATCTTCATGGTCTGGGGCTGGAGCGCCAGCATCATGTCGCCGTTGGAGGCATAGCCGCCGGTGGCCATGATGACGCCCTTGGAGGCATTGATGCGGATGTAGTGATTGTCGTCCGTATCCTGGGCGATGATGCCGGTGACCTTGCCGTCCGCGTCCTGCTCGAGCTTGACGAGACTGGTCTTGCAGCGGATCTCACCGCCGCGGCTCGTGACAAACTCGGTCATGTCGGAGTTGAGGTCCACATCGGCGGGCTTGCTCTCGGTGGGATGCGGGCTGTGGCCGGTGGCATAGGCCTTGGTGTGCTCGGGATGCTCGAGATTGCCGACGCCGCCCTCAAACTGCATGAACCAGTGGCCGGTGCCCTCGAGAATGTCAGTCAGCCAATCGACCAGCTCACCGGAGTTGTCCTCCCAGACCTTGATGAGGTCGGAATCGGCATAGCCGCTGGCGTAGCGGACGATCTCCAGCATGGCCTCGGTCTTGTCGATCTTGAACTCGGGGAATTCCTCAAAGCTTGCGAGCTGGAGCTTCGAGTCGATCGCGCCGATGTCCTCCTTGATCTTGGTGGGGGTCTCGGCCTTCTCGACGACCAGAACCTTTGCACCTTCCTCGGCGGCGGTCATGGCAGCGATCCAGCCGCCGGTGCCGCAGCCGACAACCAGGACTTCGGTGTCCAGGGTCTCGGTGATGTCGGCTTCCGCAATTTCGGGAGCCTCGCCCAGCCAGTCGGAGACGACGGGGGCAGCCTCCTGCACGACGACGGCCTTGCCGCTCGCCTGGGAGATGCAGTCTGCAACAGCCTTTTTGACCGCGTCGGAGGTGACGGTCGCACCGGAGACGGCGTCCACGTCCACACCCTGGGCGGCGAGGATGGCCTCCTGGAGCTTGGGAGCAGCAGCGCCGCCGAGCTCGGGGGTCTCACCGGCGGCGTCGATGATGACATCGGTGATCTCGGTCTCGGAGAAGGTCATCGTGACCTTGACATCGCTTGCGATGCCCTTGGCGGAGGCGGTGTAGGTGCCGGGGGTGTAGAGAGCCTCGGCGTGGGCCTTGGGAGCTTCAACGGTGCCGAGCACGCCCGCTGCGGCGATGCCCATCGCGCCGGCAGCCATGCCCTTTAGAAAATCTCTGCGGGAAAGTTCTTTTGCCATAGTCGTTCTCCTTTTCAAATTTTCGGCTTTGTGAATCATTCCACAAGTTATCTTATTTTAACGTAAGCCATGACATCCGTCAATGTTTTTTCAGGCAGGTTTGAAAATGAGAGGGAAGCGATCTTCCCTCTCATTTTACGGATATTTCCATTTTACGCTGCCTCTGCGGCAGTCTTCTTCGCCTTGCCTACCAGGCGGCTGAGCATGATGCTGATCTCATAAAGCCCCAGCATGGGCACGGCCACCATGATCTGCGAGACAATGTCGGGCGGGGTGATGATGGCGGCAAGGACAAAAATCAACACGATCATGACCTTGCGGCCCTTGACCAGCCACTCCGCGCGCACAAGCCCCAGGCCCGTCAGCAGCACAGATACAACCGGCAGCTCAAAAACCAGGCCGAAGATGACAAACACCGTCAGCAGAAAGCTCACATACTGCTGGATGCTGATGGAGGCGGAGACATCCACCTCGCCTGTGAACTGGATCAGAAAGCGCAGCATGAAGGGCAGACTGATGAAATAGGCAAAGGCTACGCCCGCCAGAAAGCACAGGGCCCCCGCGACCAGGGAGCCGGAGATGTAGCCGCGCTCCTTCCCGCTTAAGCCTGGGCTGCAGAAGGCGTAGATCTGATAGGCCAGCACCGGAAAACACACCACCACCGCACCAACGAGCGCCACGTTCATGTAGACCAGAAACAGCTCCTGCGGTGCAATGTACACGTACACATAGTTGTAGCGCTGACCCATATTCGTCAGCGCTGTGACGATGTGCGGGGCAAAGCTCAGGCATACGCCGAAGACCACCACCAGCAGGATCACGCATACGAGAATGCGGTTTCGCAGCTCGCGGAGGTGGCCGGACAGGCTCATGCTCCCGTCGGGGGAGGCGGAGGCTTTATCCTTCGTCTTCATCGTCGGCGCTCTTGGCGGCCTTGGCCTTCTGCGCCTTGGGAGCCTTCTTTTCGGCAGGGGCCTCGCCGGCCTCTTCCTCGTCCATGCCGGCCTTGAAGCTCTTCACGCTCTTGCCGAACATCTTGGTCAGTTTCGGGATCTGGGTGGGCCCAAAGATGATGATGACAACGATCAGGATGATGATCAGTTCCTGTGTCCCGATTCTCATACGGATTCTCCTTCCTCTTCTGCCGCAGCGGGCGCCTCAGCGGCGGCCTGTGCGGATATGTTCGTTTCTTCGCTCGCGGGCACGGTTTCCGCTTCCTCTGCCGCGTCGGGAGCAGGCTCTGCTTTTTCCGTTGGAGCGGCGGCTTTCTTTTCCTGGGGCTTCGCTTTGCCGATGTTTTTCAGATCCTTCTCTACGGCGTTGAGATCTGACTTGAGGCCCTTCGTGATATCCTCCAGCGGTTCCATCGCCTCACGCAGGGGCTTCTGTGCCTCCTCCAGCGGGTCGATGACGCTCTCGCGGATCTCCTGCGTCACACCCTGCGACGCCTTGCGAAACTCCCGCATCGCCGCGCCGAACTTGCGCGCGTACTGCGGCAGCTTGTCAGGCCCGATCACCAGCAGCGCCACAATAAAAATGACGACCAGCTCCATCGCGCCGATCTTCATGCCGGAACCCTCCTTCCCGACAGCAGGGCGGACGAGCCCTGCATGTATTCTGCTGAATAGAATAATACATGATTCTGCCCCGGCTGTCAATAATGCGGGCGAGAAAACCCGGGTAAGAACGCTGTTAAGAAAACCGGAAGACAGGCTCCTGCATGTTTTGCAAAAAAGACAAAAACGAGGTTGAAAACCTACCTTCACAGGCATATAATAAAAGCAGCGATCCAATACCGGATTTGATACAATTAACGTAAAAGGAGGCACAAATCATGCGTACCCGAAAACCCGCGGCAGCAGCATTGTGCATGCTGTTGTGTGTGCTCATGCTTACGGGCCTTGCCGCCTCGTCATTTGCGGAAGAAGCCCTGGCAGAGCTGCATGTGGAGAAAAACGGCCTGACTCTGGACCTCTCGCTTCTGAAACTTGAAATCGAAGACGGAAAGCTTGTCGTCTCCGTCGGCATCGACGGCATCACAAAATGGAAGGACGAGGAGCCGCCAAAGATAATCCTGGATTTTGAGCAGGCCGGCGAGAAGTTTACTTCGGGACTCTTTACTGCGGATACCGTAGCAAAACTGCCGGAAAGTGCCAAAAACTACAAGACAACTTCCAGGCATCCCATCAGCGGGTCGGAGCTTCCGGACCGGATCCTGATCGACATCGGCAGCAATGAACCTCTGGTGTTCTGGGAAAAGGACCCGGATACCGATGCCCCGGCGGAAAGCACGCAGACGCCTGCGGACACCGAAAAGGACAGCGGCAAAGACAGCGGGCAGGATGACGCACAGGAGGTCCTTGCGGAGGTGCAGGCTATCTTTGACGGCGGTGAGTATTACGCCGCTGCGCTGGCTGCCCGGGACTGCGCGGAGAACTATCCCACTCTTTGGGACGAATGCGACGAGATCCTGGAGAAAATCGCCGACAAGCTCAAAGACAAGGAGCCGGAGACGGGCGAGCTTGAAAGGCACTTCCCCTTCTACGGAATGAACTGTGTCCATGCGACCGCGGAGAGCTGGCCGCTTGAAATGACCATCACCGATGTCGACAATCCCAGCCAGTTCGTGCGCTTCTATGTGCGCAAGGGCGACACCTCCGAAATCTACCTTCCCTCCTCGCACTATTATGTCACGATCACGACAGGGGACATCTGGTTCGGCGATGAAATCGGATTCGGCGAGCTGGGCGAGAGCGATGATTTCGACGGCGACACGCTGGACATGACCTCCCGCGTAAAGGGAAACACCATGAGCTATCACGAGTGGAACCCGACATTCTGATCCGGCGCTTATCAAAAAACACAGCCGCGATTCCCGCTTTGGGAACCGCGGCTGCTTTTTTATCCGGAATAATCCTCCGAAGCGGAATTACTCGTTGAGGAAGGCGATCATGCAGTCGGCCGCGACAATGCCGCTGGTGTAGGCAATACCGAGGGAGGCGCCTTCGTTCTCATAGTAGGGGCTGCAATAGAGGCTGCCGTTGTCGACGCCGGCCACGTACAGGCCCTTGATGACGCTCTGATCCTCCGCGAGAGCACGGCAATAATCGTCGGTCTTCACGCCGCCGAAGGTGGACCAGATGGAGGGCTCATACTCGAAGACGTAGAAGGTGTCGCCGCTGAGCTTGTGCAGCAGGTAGGGGGCCTTGTAGTACTGGGTGTCTTCACCGGCCTCGCACAGGGCGTTGTAGGCCTCGACTGTGGCTTCGAGGTTCTTCATGCCGAAGACCTCGGCGCACTCGGCCAGGGTGCCCTTGGCGGCCCAGCCCTGCTCGACGGCGGCATCCACGGAACCGGGCAGATCGTCGCGTACGACATTCGCGCCGTTCTTGTAGAACACACTGCCGTGGCAGCCGACGTACCAGTCCTCGGGGTCGCCGTAGTAGCCGCGGATACCCACGGTGGCGACGGCGTCCATCATCTCCTGGTCCAGCACGGCGTAATACAGGCCCTCGCGCAGGGCCATCTCACCGCCGAGGGCGAGGGGACGGTCGGAGAGGTACTGCTCGTTCATGAAGCGGTCGCCGTTTTTGTTGACAATCAGGCCGCCGTAGAGCGCGGGCTCCAGCGCGGGGCTGGCGGAGCGCATCTGGCCGCCCATAATGCCGGGGATCTTGTGGTTTGCGCCGCCGAACTCGTTGCAGCACAGGGCCCAGTTGCGGTCGGCAATGCCGCCGGCGTCAATGACCATGTCAAAGCCCTGGCCGACAGAAAGTTCGTTGCACAGGGGCCACACAGTGATATCGCCGTAGATTTTTTTAAGCATCTCTTTGTTGCCCGCATAGCCGCCGGTGGCGATCAGGACAGCCTTGGCGTTGTATTGAACAACGGTCTTGTCCTCGTTGTTCTTGACGATAACGCCGGTGACCGCATCGCCGTCCTTGACAAGCTGAACGGCCTCACGGCTGCACTGGAGCACGCCGCCGTCAGCCTCAAACTTCTCAAGCAGAGGCCCGAAACGGTCAAGACCTCTGAGCTGCTTGCCCTCGTCGTTTTCAAAGTTGTGGCGGGCGCGGAAGCCCATGCCGTAGGAGTCGATACGCAGGCCCATTCGGACACCGTTGTCCATGAAGTTGCCGACCACGCGATCCCCCTGCTCAGTGCACTTGCGCAGCAGGGAACCGTTGACGGTGCCGCGGCTGAAGCCGTACTCACAGTCATAGAGCGTCTCGACGCTGACGGTGGCATTCTCGGCAGCCTGGACGCGGGTCTCGGCCAGGGCGGGGCCACCCGCCATAGAGCCGTTGGAGACTGCCACGGTGGGGCCCTTCTCCAGCAGGTAGGTCTTCTTACCGGCGGCGGCCAGCTCCATGGCGGCCATCAGACCGGCCGCACCTGCGCCGACGACGACGGCGTCGCAGTCAATGCTCTCGGTCGGGGTGAGGACTTCCTTAGCCTCCTTCGTCTCTTCGGCAAAGGCAGCGGGAATGCCGGTCAGACTGAGGGTCGCGGCGGTGGCGGCGGCAGCGGCGGCACCCTTCAGAAAGTCCCGGCGGGAAATGTTTTTCATGGCAGTGTTCCTCCTAAACAAAATATTGTTGGCAGATATTCGTATAAATCACGTGAAATACACGAACTTCTCTGTATATTTTACCTGAACGTAAGCTGCTTGTAAATAGTTATATTCCGATTACTTATGATTATTTGGGGAAAAAACCCGCCTGCACAAACAGACGGGTAAATGCTTATTTGTCCTTGTCGTCAAAAAAATCACTCATATCGGCGCTGAAATCGAAGCGCTCCACCGGGTCGGCCGTGCGGAAGGAAACGCCCTGACGGCGCTTCTGAAGCTCCTCCTCACGCCTGCGCTTTTCGGCGCGGCGGCGCTCCCGGAGGTGCTTTTTACGGAGGCGGCGGTAGCGGGTGATGAGAATGAGGTAGATGATGGTGAAGAACAGCAGAACGCTGATGAGCGCGATGACCCAGCCCTTGCTGAGGATCTCACCCACGCGGCGCGCGAGATAGGCGTTGCGCGAGAGCTCGATGGCGGAGCTGTTGACGAGCCTGCTCGTGCCGTAGAGGCTGCTGCCCACGTAGATGCGCACCTCGCCCAGCACCGTGCCTGCGCCGATGGGGGCGCGCAGCGTGTCGTTGTAGAGGATGACCTCGCGGCGGATATCGTCGTCTGTGGCCTCGTTGGGCATCAGAGCGCGCAGCTCCTCCTGCGGGCGGAGCATCGCCATGGCGTCGCCCTCGGCAAGCTCCACCTCCTGGCGCTCCACGACCTCGTTGGCGCTCAGAAGCGTGCGGTAGGAGAAGTTGTTGAAGCCCCAGTCGTAGAGGGTGCGGCTGTCGACAAAGTTGTAGTAGTCGTCCACCTGGGCGTTTAGCTGACCGTCGCAGCCCATTGCCACGGCCAGCAGACGCACACCGTTTCGCTGGGCGGTGGAGATGAGGCAGTAGCCGGCGGCGCGGGTGTAGCCGGTCTTGCCGCCGCTTGCGCCCTCATAGAGATAGCGGCCGCCGTTGGAGTAGATGGAGGTGATGTTGATGAGGGCGTTGGAGTTGCCGATGGGCTCGCCGTTATTGACCGCGGTGCAGTCTGCCGAGTAGGAGGCCGTGTTGGAGATCTCCATGAACAGCGGGTGCTTCATGGCCTCGGCAAAGATGAGGTACTGATCGTAGGCGGAGCTGTAGTGGTTCTCGGCGGGCAGGCCGTTGGTGTTGACAAAGTGTGTGTGCTGGCAGCCGAGCTGCTCGGCCTTGCGGTTCATCTGGTCCACAAAACCGGAGATGCTGCCCGCTATGTAGCGGCCGATGATGTTGCAGGCCTCGTTTGCCGACTGCAGGAGCGCGCAGTACAAGAGGTCCTTCATGGAGATGACAACGCCCGGTGCAATGCCGGAGGTGCTGGAGTCGTCCTCCAGACCCTCGAGACAGTCGTCCTGTGCCACGATCATCTCGTCCAGGCTCACGCGCCCGGAGTCCACCGCCTCCAGCGCAAGCAGCACGGTCATGACCTTGGTGAGGCTTGCGGGGGCGCGCTCGGCATCCATATTATAACCGTAGAGCACGCGTCCTGCGTCCAGATCCACCAGCACGGCGGCCTGCCCGTTGAGCTGCGGCACTTCCAGCGCCAGCGCCGCCGGAGCGGCAAGCCCGAACAACATGCACATAAGCAGGATAAGTGGGAAAATTCTGCGTTTTTTCATTTTGCTCTCCCGTTGTTTTCCTGAATGAAATATGGTATACTATCTATCTAGCGTGAAATGAATCTGCCTGCAAAACGGGCGCAGAACCGCCCGAAGAGAAAAACCGTACTGTTCATTATATCGGTTTACAGGAAAAAATGCAAGGCCCCCGGAAAGGAGCATTTATGAATATTCTGGTCGTTGATGACGAAAAACTGCTGGTCAAGGGTATCAAATTCAATCTGGAGAACGAGGGCTACACCGTCGACACCGCCGGTGACGGTGAAACTGCCGTCAACATGGCCCGGGAAGGGGACTATGCCCTCATCATCCTCGACCTGATGATGCCGAAGAAGGACGGGCTGGAGGCTTGCCAGGAGATCCGCGGCTTCTCCACCGTGCCCATCATCATGCTCACCGCCAGAAGCGAGGACGCGGACAAGCTCATGGGATTTGAGTCCGGCGCGGACGATTATATCACCAAACCTTTCAACATCCTCGAGCTCAAGGCAAGGGTGCGCGCGCTCATCCGCCGCTCGTCCATGGCAGCTCCGGCCGCCCCCGCAAAGCCTGAGGAACAGGACGTGCTCCGCTGCGGTCACATCACCGTCGACGAAAAGCGCCGCAGCGCCTTCAAGGACGGGCAGGAGGTGGAGCTTACGATGAAGGAATTCGACCTCATGCTCTTCCTGCTCAAAAACCCCGGCAAGGTCTTCTCGCGTGAAAAGCTTCTGGACCTGGTGTGGGGCTACGACTATCTGGGCGATACGCGCACCGTAGACGTGCACATCCGCCGCCTTCGTGAAAAGCTGGAGCGGAATCCGGCCCAGCCCGAGCACATCATTACCAAGTGGGGAGTGGGATATTACCTTGCCGAATGAAGCGACAGCGCCGAAGGAAGGCGTGAAAAACGGCGTCAGCATCACCGGCAGCATCAGCTTCCAGTTCTTCTCGTTCATTGCGCTGCTGCTGCTGATCCTGCTGCTGCTGCTCAATATCTTCCCTTATGTCTCCACGCGAGACGCCGTGTATCAGGAGAAGGAGAAGGCCATGGAAAGCCAGGCGTCCACGCTGGCTTCGGCCCTGGCTGGGCTGGAACGGCCGGATGAGGAGAACGTGGCGGAGGTGCTGCGCCTGTTGGACATGCAGGGCTTTGAGCGCGTCACCGTCACGGACCGCAGCGGCGCTGCCGTCTATGACACCGATGGGGGAAACGGCAGCGAGGGCGTGGAGCTTGACACGCTCACGGCCCTGGAGGGGAAGACCGTATTCCGTTCCGCTTTCCGGGACGCAAGCTTCCTGTCCAGCTATGCCATCCCCATCCTGAGCCAGAACAGCATCACCGGCGCGGTGTTCCTGCGGGAAAACGATGCCGAGCGCGGCCAGATCCTGCGGGAGCTGAAGCTGCAGATCCGGGTTATCTCCATCGTCATTGCACTCGCCGCCCTGGGGCTTGCGGCCATCTACGGCACGACGGTGCTGGGAAAGCTTCGGCAGCTCTCCAACGCCATTCGTGTGGTGTCCGGCGGGGACTACAAGTACCGCATGGAGGTCAGCGGCAAGGATGAGCTTGCCGAGCTCAGCCGGGAGTTCAACGCCCTTACCGCCTATCTTGAGGATACCGAGCGGCAGCGCCGCCGCTTCGTGTCCGACGCTTCCCATGAGCTCAAGACGCCCCTTGCCTCTATCCGGCTGCTCGCCGACAGCATCGTGCAGACGGACAACATGGACACCGATACCATGCGCGAATTTGTCTCCGACATCGGCAACGAGGCCGAGCGCCTGCAGCATATGACCGAGGACCTGCTGAGCCTTTCCCGCATGGACGACGATATCCAGATCGTGCCCGAGCCGGTGGACGTGAAGAAGTCCGTGCTCGATGCCATCGCGCTTCTGCGCCCGGTGGCGGCGGAACGGCAGGTCACCCTGAACGCGGAGCTGGACGACGGCTGCATGGTGCTCGCCACCAAGGATAACATGCACCACATCGTCTTCAACCTCCTGGAAAACGCCGTCAAATATAACTTCCCCGAGGGCAGCGTAACGGCAAAGCTCCATGCCGAAAACGGCAATGTGCAGCTCACCGTGGAAGATACCGGCGTCGGCATCCCGGAGGATGAGCGCTACAACATCTTCGGCCGCTTCTACCGAATCGACAAGGCGCGCTCCCGAGAGGCGGGCGGCAGCGGCTTAGGGCTGAGTATCGTACACGATGCGGTCAAGGCCCACGGCGGAAGCATTGCCGTCGGCGCCAATGAGCCGAGAGGGTCAAGGTTTATTGTCACGTTCCCACAGTATAAGGGATAATTTAACATGAGAAGGACAACACATATGAATCAAATCGCAAGAATCCGTGAGGAACTGGAAAAGCGCGGACTTGACGCGCTGCTCATTACCGATGAGAAGAACCAGCGCTATGCCGCCGGCTTCCCCTTTACCGACGGGGCCGTGCTGGTGGGCAGGGAGAAGGCCTTCCTTATTACTGACTCCCGCTACATCGAGGCGGCTCAGCAGCAGGCCGAGGGCGCGGAGGTGCGGCTCTTTGACAAGGCCCACCCGCTGACCATGAAGCTCAAGGAGGCCCTGGGCGAGATCGGCGCCGAAAAGGTCGCGGCAGAGGACCAGAGCCTCAGCCATGCCGCCTTCCTCGGCTGGGAAAAGAAGCTGGGCACAAAGCTTGCGGGCGTGGGTGACCTGTTCGCAGTGCTGCGCGCAGTCAAGACCGAGGAAGAGATCGCCTCCATGATCTGCGCCCAACGCATCAGTGAGGACGCACTGGACGAGGTGCTGCATATTATCAAACCCGGCATGACCGAGCGCGAAGTCGCGGCCGAGCTTGTCTACCGCATGCTCCGGCACGGCAGCGAGGGCAACTCCTTCGACCCCATCGTGGTCACCGGCACAAAGACGAGTATGCCCCACGGCGTCCCCGGTGACAAGGTCATCCAAAAGGGCGACTTCGTGACCATGGACTTCGGCTGCCTCAAGGACGGCTACTGCTCCGACATGACGCGCACCGTCGCCGTTGGTTCGGCCACCGACGAGATGCGTAATGTCTACGGCATTGTCCTCAAGGCCCAGCTTGCGGGCATCGCCGCCGCGCACGCGGGGGTTCTCGGCAAGGACATCGACGGAGCTGCCAGAAAGGTCATCACGGACGCGGGCTACGGCGAATACTTCGGCCACGGCTTCGGTCACTGCCTGGGCCTTGAGATCCATGAGCCGCCTTTTGCCGGCCCCACCGGGAATATGCCCCTGCCCGCGGGCTCCCTGTCCTCCGCCGAGCCCGGCATTTATCTGCCCGGACGCTTCGGCGTGCGCATCGAGGACGTGATGATCATCCGCGAAGATCACGCTGAAGTTATCACCAAAGCACCGAAGAACGAACTGATTGTTTTGTAAAAGACAATTTTTCACTATCCAAATTCGTTTTTGAGGGAGCTTTGCTTCCTCAAATGCGAACTATGTTCGGATTTGAATAAAATTTTTCTTGCATTATACGCACATATCCTGTAAAATAACAGAGATAACTGGATTTATCTATATTTAACTTTCATTCGGGAGGTCCCTTTTTATGATTACTGCAGGCGATTTCAGAAACGGCGTTACCTTTGAGATGGACGGCCAGGTCATGCAGGTCGTCGAGTTCCAGCATGTCAAGCCCGGCAAGGGCGCGGCCTTTGTCCGCACCAAGATGAAGAACGTCATCACCGGCGCCG
>Ga0310691_10001664_pt1 | contig 33085 bp, 37 predicted proteins | sample 176DNAGHGlowgp2_FD_203887 | JGI IMG/M metagenome (GOLD analysis project Ga0310691, IMG submission 203887) | Sheep rumen microbial communities from Palmerston North, Manawatu-Wanganui, New Zealand - 1766 DNA GHGlow gp2 (v2) (version 2) | ecosystem: Host-associated > Mammals > Digestive system >... | reverse complement strand
CATCACAGCAATAAAGATACTTAGCAGTGTACCCGCGAGCACATATTCAGTCCTTGAAGTCTCTTTATCGCTGAACCTTATAATCGACTTGGCTGCTATCAGCAAACCAAGAGCTTCATAGTGCTGCATGCAGACAAATATCAGAATTAACCACCTTTCAATGGTACCTATCAATGCCCCTGCATTAAACCCATTAGCATTATCCTCAGGCATATTAACGCAGAAGTGCTTCAGGGTCAGTTTGATTAGTATGTTGGCTGGTTTCCAGCAAACAAGTACTGCTACTGCAATTGCCAAAAACTTCACGCTGATCTCAAATGGCATAGCCCACACATACCAGACACGCCAAATCCAAGCCATGCCAGCTATAATCCCAAGATGCAATATCTGATCCAGTGCGAACCAAGCCACCGTCTCTGACCTGTACGATTTCCACATATCGATGGCAAAATGCGATACGCCAATAATCAGCGCACACCACCAAAAACCTAAATCAAAAGCCACCAGCCAAGACAGTCCGAATACCACCATGGCGTGCCCATAGTGATACAGACTCTTCCATTTCCTTTCGGCCTTATCTTTGCATATCTTGTTTGTCTGCAGCGCAAAGTCAGCCACTAAATGCGCCAGCAACAGACAGAGAAACAATTCTATCCACATATTATTTGTAATCTATTCCTTCAAAATCCTTTATAGCAGTATTCAACAGCCCCCATTGAGCACTAGACGACCTCATATTTATAGCCGATTGATAAACCCCAAGCCGATTTCCTATTTCAACCTCTTTAAAGCCGAGCAATTTGTAAAAGACCACCTCTGCCTGCTTGGCCGAATAAGAATCCACAAGATTACCCAGCATTGCCACATACGAATCCATCAAGTTGTTAAACGACTGAGGTGCCTTTTCAATTTCAAAAGAAGTATAGAGCCCTTTCCTAGTGATCTCATCAAGATTCCTCCCCGACATATAGATTGCAGGACCATTAATAATATCTTCTGCCTTATCCACATAATTATCTCCCGCAATACCTATAGAGAATCTTATACCAAACCGTTGTAACATCTCATGGCAATCTAAGCCATTCACATGGATCTTTACAAATAGTTTGATAAGGATCGCTATTCTAAGGACAAGTCGATAATCCGGCACCACACACTCAATACTATCCCCTTTCACTATCCGAGCCCAAAAACCAGGATAGTCCTTTTCCATGTCATCAAACAGATCCAAAAGCCTATTACGCAACGTTATCAGATCTTTAGTCTGCAACGAGGTCGAACGAACTATATCAGCTGATATTGTAGCAATCATACTTTATAAATTTGATTCTGGGTGCAAAAATATCAATATTTTTTTAGATATCCAAGAAATATCAGGTTTTTTTGATACTCCTTCATGATTTCCTCTTCTTCACAATTAAGCGATCATGACTTACCCGAAGGGCAAAGGCTCCGTAAGTCATACCAAAACTCTGACGTAGGTTGGTCTCTGACCGGAGTCAGTTGCATCCTCCCAATATAGGGGGGAGGCCTTGGAGGGGGTGGATGTTTCTTTGGTTCCTTTTCTTTGCGCCAAAGAAATGAACATATCCTTTTGTTCCTTTTCGAAAAGGAAGCTCCTGCGCATAAGAACAACAAAAGTCATAAAGCACATCCTTTGGAATCTGCTCTATGACTTGTGCAAGTTTGGATGACAAATCGTTGTAGTTCATCTCATTGGTTCGCTACTTTACATCATACATCTTAATATTAGACATCACTTGCTCTATCTTCTCGATACTTACAGAACCTCCTAACATCCTATAGACATAAAGAGGTGTAATACAGCCGAAGTCCATAGAGCATGATCTTGTTTCGTTCTCTATCAGATCACGGATACGTAATACAATGTCATCCATAGTCATCTTATTTCAGTATGTCCACATCTGACAATGGTTCATACTTTCCGTTCTTCATTTCCAGGATTACAGTACCAGATTCCAATGCATGTACGGTATGCCATTGCCCAGCTGGAATATTGAGAGCCACGACAGGACCATTAGGCGATAACTCTATACGTTCAGTACAAGTTCTCTCTAAGTCATCATAAAATTCTTCCACCAGCCTGCCACGTAAACACACTACTGTTTCTGAAGTATTCTGATGTCTATGAATAGGTAAAGGAGAACCTGGCTCTATCGCATTCAGCATCCTCTGAGAAGTGTCCTCCGCAGAATCGCGCAGGTCAAGATTCATCCTCAGTCTCTCCGAAGCCTTTGCCTGTTCTGTCAGGCTATTTAACATCGCTTGAGTAATCTTCATGATTTCTTTTTTGTGGTACAAAGAGATATGAACAGAACGCCCATATCCCTTTCAATATTTCTTTTATCATAGCCTACGTAAAACGACTTCAAATGCCTCGGCATAATTACATCCAGCCTGACAGCCACGATATGCAGCAAAGCCCTCGATGGCTTCAGCCGATCTTGGATGCGGATAAGGTCTCATCACACCACGATACATACTCAAAGCTTTCACCTTAGCATCCACACCGTCCTTACCTACTTCCACCCAAGTATTGGGCTGGAAGCGGTTCATGGCCGTATTCAACGCCCATTCCGTACACGAAGGAACCTCCATATACCAAAACTCAGAAATCGGTTTCACCTCAGGCCTACGTTGGAACAAACGAATAGCCTCCTGGCAGGCCATCGAGGTCTGCAGGTGGTCATTGTTCGTGTCCGCAGGATGGTGCGTTATGATGATATCCGGCTCGCTTCCCTTGATGGCAGCCTCTATGTGCTGCACCAACTTCAGGTGCGACACCGTATTCATTTCTATATTCGGGAACGTCCCCTCATACTCCTTACCAATGCCTATGTATGCCAGTGCCGCATGCGTATCATCTTCCAGTTCATTATCTTCTGGACGGAAAGCACGAGCCTTAGCCTCCGTGCTCATGATACACACATCCACCTGGTCACCATTGTGAGCCCATTTCCATATCGATGCACCTGCACCCAGCACCTCATCATCCGGGTGCGCCACTACGATTAAGTATTTCATATTCTTTATTATTATCTTTTATTAGACTGTAAGAATCCTCTTATAACAATTCGTCTCATACCGCTCAAATCCCAGCTCCTGATACAGCTGGTTGGCCGCCACCCGAGCGGGATTAGATGTCAACTGTATATGATGCACATTCATCTTCTTTGCCGCCTCAATCATAGCCGTCATCAACTCCTTTCCGTATCCACGGCCACGGCATTTAGAGCTGACAACCACAGATTCAATATCAGCAATGGTAAACTCCAGCGTATGTTTGATGCAAAGGGTTCCGGTAGCCACAATGTACCCTTCATCCCTAATCACATACACGTGGACATTAGCATCATTCAAGGCATTGTTCAAAAGCTCCTCGTTACAGAAACTTGTAGCAGATAACTCATGCATCAGAGTATCAAGGTCTGCCAAGTCTTGAGGTATGTATGAACTTAATTCTTCTGCCATCACTTTTCTACCACCTTATACTGTTCCAAAGCCTTACCCAGCAAGAACAAAGCCCTTTGTATATCTTTCTTGTTTAGCACGTATGCCAAACGTACCTGATTCATTCCCATTCCTGGAGTAGAATAGAAGCCCGCAGCAGGTGCCATCATTATGGTCTCCCCAATTTTGTCAGAAGGCGTCTTCTCATCCTTCCAACAGAATTCACTCAAGCACCAAGCACAGAACTTCTCTGTATCATCTACTGGCAGCTGTGCAACAGTATAGAATGCCCCCATAGGAACTGGCGTATAGCATCCTGGAATTCTGTTCACGCCATCAATCAAGCACTTTCTGCGTTCCACATATTCATCATACATTTCACGCGAATATTGCTCTGTTCCTTCAATAGAGGCCTCTGCAATCATCTGACCAATCAATGGAGGTGAAAGCCTTGCCTGACAGAACTTCATTATAGTCTTCCTAACAGCCTCATTCTTGGTAATTAAGGCACCAATACGGATTCCGCATTCAGAATACCTCTTTGAAACTGAATCAATCAGCACCACATTCTGTTCAATGCCCTCCAGATGCATTGCTGAAATATAAGGCGAACCGGTATAGATAAACTCACGATAAACCTCATCAGAGAACAGGTAGAGATTATACTTCTTCACCAAATCCCTAATTTGGTTCATCTCTTTTTGGGTATAGAGATAACCCGTAGGGTTGTTGGGATTGCAAATCAGAATAGCCTTCGTACGCTCGTTAATCAGGGCTTCAAATTTCTCCACCTTGGGCAAACAGAATCCTTCTTCAATAGTGGTTGCTACAGTTCTGATGACTGCACCTGCTGATACAGCAAAAGACATATAGTTAGCGTATGCTGGTTCAGGTACAATGATTTCATCACCTGGATTCAAGCAGCTCATAAAGGCAAACAGCACCGCTTCGCTACCACCACAGGTAATGATAATCTCATCCGTATCCAGTTTTATCTGATAGCGGTCATAGTAGTTCACCAAAGCTTTACGTAATGAGCGATATCCCTGCGAAGGACTATACTCCAGCGTCTTACGATCAATGTGCTTCAGTACATCCAGCGCCTTTTGTGGCGTAGGTAAGTCTGGCTGTCCTATATTCAGCCTGTATATCTTAACGCCTCTATCTTCCGCTACGTATGCCAAAGGGGCCAGCTTTCTAATAGGTGATGCTGGCATCTCTACTCCTCGTTGAGAAATCTGTAGTTCTTGCATTATATTTAAAACTAATGTCTTTAATGATGTAAGCCCTTAGTTAGGGTTAAGATCATATTACCAACATTATGCAACTGTTCTAAATCGATTAATAAGATATGTCACATAGAATTTGGGGGCATTCCAGGGAAATATCATTGCAATACTCGCGAATTCCTTAAACCTTCTCCAAGCCGTAATAAAGTTCCCTGTTAACCCGGAATATCTCCTTCTGTAACTTTCATCTTTATTATGTCCAAAGTTTCCTGTTTCAATTACCAGCTTACATATCTTTTTCGCCTTTCTATGCCAACTTAGCTCATTTTCATAAAACGGCATAGCCTCTTCTGGCATACCCAGATAATCAACAGCAAAAGCAGCAAGCGCTTTCCATTCGCTCATCAGACCAGCACGTTTAATCCGTTGTTCCAAAAGTTCGTAGTTCAGTGAATCCTTATATGTCCATAATAACCTACACCAATCGCATATCTGCCTCAAGCCAACCCCCTCACCATAGAAATGATTGATAAAGTGGTTAAAAACAATAATAGCATCGTTATTGGCACTTGGTAAAAACACCTGAACTCCATTGTCTTTCCAACTCCTTACATTACCATTAAAGAAGATATCTCGATGAACCTCATCATTCACCTTATTTATTCTGCTAGAGATATATGTGTACATCGTACCGTGGAGCTCCACGATCCAACCATCTATTGTCATGCCTTGATGAAGCTTGTTCTTATCTTCAGCTTCAACATGTTGGGCGAGTGGAATAAGAAAAGCTTTTGCTTTTTCATAATTTTCTTTGCTTAGGTATAAGTCCACATCGCCACAGGCTCTCCATAAAGGTCTTTCATAACATTGGGCTATGCCTTGTCCTTTTACTAGCAACGTATATATGTCATTCATCCGAAGTTTCTCTATCAACTCAGCAATAAATGCATTCATAGATCGATTCTTCTGCTCTATCAACTGCACCTCACCTATCCACTGCAATAGCAAATCTTTTGGTGGTTTCACATCAGAGTGCTCCAATCCAGCAAGAACAAGTCCAAGGACAGATTGTTCGGTAGCAAGTCTATAAAGCTCCTGCCAGTCCGTGGTTCCGTCTATCCTTATATTCAGATTTCGGTTCCCCCATAGCCCAACCTTCACTAATTCAAAAAATGCTTTTACATTATGTTCTTTTATCTCAAGCATCTATTATTCTTCCTTCTTTTGTCATCAAATTATATATCCAAACGATTGGAATTGCCATCAAACAACCTATGGAGCATCCAAGTACGTTATTTATCACATCATCAAGTTCTGCTAAACCTTTTTCAAAGACAAACTGCCCAAACTCTATTACCAATGAAACTAGAAGACCAATACCTATCACCTTTTTAAAGTCTTTTCCATGCCATAAGCAACCTGCCAAAAACCCTATTGGAATAAACACCAGAATATTCAGTACAATCTCCATCACAAACTGGTCATATCCATTGGCAATTTCTCTATATTTCCAGAAAGGCATTAGTCTCCAACCAGTTTCTGCGCTTTCGGTTCTAAAAATGATTGTTGAGCAAATCAAAAAGAAAATGTAGTCTGCTAACAACAGAACTAGAACTTTCTGTATGTAATCCCTTCTTTCATAAAATGCCCAAACTGCAAAGGATACAACTACTGCTATATGGAGACCACATGCAACATCGTTGGGTACACCTGATTGTAGGTAATAATACCCATACCCACCATAAAGATTATAGAGATGTTCAATCCATCGGTCAATCATCCTTTCTTGCTCAAGATCTCATTTATTTCTTCTATGTATACATTAGTCACAATCTCCCTGTCAAACTCTCTCTCCATCTTATTTCTTGCAGCTCTACCCATCTTAACCTTCTGCTCATGTGTCAAATTAATAAACTGCTCGATTTTAGATACAAGATCATCCACATCTTTAAGCTTAAAGGTGTATCCTGAAACGCCATCATCAATCCCTTCACGGCAACCCGGAATATCAGACGCTATAGCAGGCCTTCCCATAGCAGCATGCTCTAAAATTACATTTGTCATTCCTTCATAGTAACTTGGGTGTATTACAGCATGTGCCTTCTTGATAAAGGGTTTCATATCTAATTGGATACCACCATACTCCACGATACCTTTCTTTTCCAGTTCAGCCACACGTACTCGGTAGCTATCATCATCATAGTCACCATAAAGCACAAAGTGAACATTCGGATGCTCCGGTTTTACGCGTTCAGCTGCCGCAAGCAATTCATTAATTCCTTTGAAGCCAACTATACGAGCCACATAGTTAAAAACAATCTCATTGTCATCAGCAGAATACTCTACAAATGGAAACTCTGACAAATTTACACCAGACCCTGGTATATCGCGATAGTGAACATCATTTCCTATTATAGCGTTTACGTATTCCCTTTCCCTTTCATTCTGATACATCATACAGGCAGCCCCTTTGAATCCAATTTTATAGAGACGCCTCATTATGAACTCCAATAGTCCCTTTTCGTTTTCAACAAGCCCTGCATTGTTGACTATATAGGGTATGTGCAATCTTTTGCACACTATACCACCATAAATAGAACATTTAGTGGTGTAACATAAAACTACGTCAGGATTAATCTGCTTTATTTGCGAATAATACTGTTTCAGTAGTTTTAGATCATTCAGCACGCTTGTCCCCCTTCTGTCAATCTTGATATCTACCCATTCCGCGCCCTTTTCTGTCAAAAAATCCAATTTCTTACCATAGGGACAACTGATAACAACGCGATACCCCAATTCAAGAAGCTTAAAGGCAAGTTCTCTACGGAAATTATAAATTACATTATCCTTATTAACAAGGAACAAGACGGTCTTTTGAGCCATATCAATAAAATTATACTACCATATGTGCCGTGGCTATTCTCTGAATGGACTCTTCATAGCTAACAACACGATACCTGCCATCAAAGTGATTACTCAAGCTCATATCGTATGCTATGCTGCCAAAGGCTTTATGAATGAATGAAAACTTTTCAAACTTCGAGAAGAATCGCAATGCAGGATTAAAGATTCTCGTTTGCCACATCTTATTGCCAACAGCCTTGGCAATATCCGCCACCATCTTGCTGGTTTCAATGTAGCACTCCTGCTGGGGATAATAGATACCACCCTTGTTATTCTCAATAATGAGTTTGATTAATTCGCACAGGTTATCCACATACACCATACTCTGCTTATTCTCCAGTTTAGGGAATATGGGCATCATCTTGGCAAAGTTAACCAGACGAGGGAAATTATCTCTTGCAAACTCACTATAGATAAGAGGCGGACGCATGATTGCCACTTGGAACTTGTCATCTACAAGCTCTTGCAGACCTCTTTCAGCCATCATCTTGCTCTTGCCATAAACAGTAGGCTCAGAAGGGATAGTTTCTGCTGTAATCATCTTCTCTTCACCCAGACCACTCATATCACCATAAACAATCTGACTACTCATCTGCACAAAGAGGGGTACACCCTCTTCCTTGGCTTTCTTTGCCACATCTATAGGAAGCTGACCATTTACTGCATAGTAAAGTTCTTCAGAACCTTGACGTGCGTTGGCATGAGCTAATCCTGACACATTATATACGGCATCGTATCCGTGGAAATCAGCACCTTTCCAAATGCCATTCATACTATCCACAGCATCAATCTGCCAGTCAGGATAGTGGGTATTAATATATTCTGTGAACTTGCCGCCAATGTATCCACCGACGCCAACGAGCATTACTTTTTTCATACTACTTAAAGCTATCCCAGTTTTCAATTACCGCATCCCAAGGGCCACGGTCTTCTTTATCATAGATATAGACACACTTGGCATCTTTGAAATCACGAAGCCATTCTGCCAGTGAAACCATTCCTCCCTCAACACGCTTACCATAGTCAATCACCTCACTCATGGATGTAAACGGTTCAAACTCCTTGCGGTCAGCAGGATCAATATATCCATTCTCCATACCCTTTACCCAAAGGTAATCCAACGGCATTCCGGCAAACTTACAGGTCGGGTTCCAGGCAGAAGCGCGGAAGTTAGTTTCCATAAAGTAATAGGTTCCATCCTTATCAATCAAGAACTCAACTTCAAATACGCCCTCGAAGCCAATCTCTTCAAACATCGCCTGGAGCTTCTTTTCCATCTCCTTATCCGTGAACATGCAGACATCATGATAAGGACTGTAGTAACCCTGAATCAGGTACTTCCACTTCATCTGGGTGATTATCTGCATCTCCTTGCCGTGGTTGATGGTATAACCTTCCAGTGCCATCTCATTCTGCTTGTCCACGAAGTGCTGAATCATAATCAGCGGACTCTCTATCTTCTGGATGGCCTCCTTCAGTTCCTGTTCGTTCTGACAGATATACACATCAAATTTCCAACTGCCAGAGTTGGGAGAGATGTCCTTGGTAATAATGGGATACCACAGATTCTCTGGCAGAGGGTCGTTCTTACCAATCACATAACTGTCCAGCACGTTGAAGCCGTGCTTCTTGGCGAGCTGTTGGATTTCATACTTATCCATAAACTCGTTGATGCGTCCATTGCGACCGGCATTGTAGGTAATGAACTTATCCTTCCACTCCTCATAGTGAAGATCAAAGTAGCCCACAGATTTGTCATCAGAGAACACAATGTAAGGCTTCTTCCCTGTCTCTGCCGCCAGATTGCCGTACTCTTTCATAAGTAGTTCAAATCCCTCCTCCACAGAATCCACTCTGTGGAGCTTGGAGATATACTTACTACGTGTAGCTACTTCATAGCGACGCTTCACAGAAATATACACAGGATTGATACCATTCTCGCCAAAGGCGCGAATCATATTCAAAGGATTATAGTGCTCCAAGGCGAACACTATACACAGATGTCCGTTATAACTGTTGTTCATTATTGCTTGATTATATTTGCTAAATAGTCTAACTCTTCTTTTCCGTAACGCTGGTCAATAGTGATGGGAATCACATACCTTGAAATCCAATGTTCAAAGCTATCCTCTGGCTGCTCGTCACAGATATAACTCCACCAGTGCCCTTGGAAGTGTTTAGCCGCTTGTAAACGAGGGAGCAAGTCATCATCCTCCACTACCAGAGGATATACCATCGGGATAGTCTCATCATCCATATACTTGGTTACGTCCAATTTATTGATACCGCTAAATAGATGATGGGCGTAAGCAAAGTTTTCTTTTCTCTTCATTTGATTGTAGGCATAATCCTCAGCATCCATCAAGGTACGGGTTAACTTAGACATCTTCATACAATCTTCCGCATCAATACGGTGTTCATTCAGACTACGTGCCTCATACCCTTTGCCTTCACATCCATATTCAATGCGTTTCAGTAAGAAAGCAGCCGTGTCGGATGAATAGCATTGAGGATACTCATCAACATATTTGTGTGCATCTTTACCCACAACATAACATCCGTCTGGTGCTCCTACAAATTTCCTGCAACTATACACTGTCAAGGCTCCCTCTACCGGTTTGCTAAGGAAGGCCTGCGCACAATCCACTATTGCGTGTTTATAAGGCTTGGCGAGTTCTGCCATCCGCTCACTTGACATGATGCCATAATAGTTCACGACCAATACAGCATCATCATCTTTCGCTTCTATATCTATAGGGTTAAAGTTCTTATCCAGATGATAAAAGCACATCCCTACGCCTTTCTTCTCAAAGGTCTCTCGGATAGTGTCGCACTGATAGATGGGTATCCATATCCGCTTACATCCCGTCACACGGAATGCATGCCATATTCCCATCCTTCCCGTATTTAGCCGTGCAATGTCTGTATCACCTTTATACCACTCCATACCCTTAGGCAGTTGTAACTCAAGAAAACTTCCAATCTCCATAATTATTCGTATTATTCGTGAGATTCGTGTTCACTCCCATCAACAATCTGGTCATCCGTCATTTTGGGCGCACGTACAGAGTCATCCGGACGTTGGAATCCAAGCACAATAGCGAAGGTTTTGTAGAACACTTGCCAATCCAATCCAAGTGACCAGTTACGTACATAGTAGAGATCCTTCTCTGCCATTTCACGTCGGTTACTTGATTCTCCTTCGTGAACAGCCTCCCAGCCTGTAATGCCGGGGCGCATCGACTGCCGCTCCTTTTGCTCCTTTTCCGTCATCACCTTCATCTCTTCGGGCAAAATGGGGCGTGGCCCGATGAACGACATCTCTCCCTTCAGGATGTTCCATATCTGGAACAGTTCGTCCATGTTGGTCTTGCGCACTATCTTCCCCCATTTCTTCAGACGCACTTCGTCGGGCAGCAGGTTGCCGTCGGCATCCCGCTCGTTGGTCATGGAGCGTAGTTTATACATGGTGAACAGTTTGTTCCTGTACCCAACCCTCACCTGCTTGAATATCGGCGATGCCTCTGGTGACACTATCTTCACGAATATCATGCCACACAACAAGACTAAGAATCCCGGCACTATCAATATCAGGGCCAGCAGCAGATCAAAAAGCCGTTTGATGCCTTTCTCCATTACCTTCCATGCTTTCTTCAACCGATACCACTTATCTTTAAAAACTCTTATTTCAGACATCTTGGCTTGGTTATCCTCCACGAAGAATCTGTAAATCTTGATGTAACTGTTTCCTGCTACCAATCCTCTCAATGCCTCGCCGAATTTCTCTGCCGACACTTTATTGTCCTTGATATTGTAGTCAGCCAGCGTCCCACAGATGACATCCGCAATCCTGTTCTCATTGTCGTAGAAAGGAACGACGGTGTTGTCAGGCTTGGCAGCGCTGAACTCAAATTTTTGGCTTCCAGTATGGTTATACAGCAAGGCACTGAATATCGGAGCCGCTATCTGGTCACACTGCACGTTGGTGCTGTCCCTGTCAGGGAACCATCCGAAGATTTCCAGTTTCGGTAGCCGCTTCATGATGGCTCCGGCATAGAGTGCGCCAAGGGCGGTAATCAGCAGAATGTCAATATGCCCTTTTACGTTCTTCCTTGCGGCAATATCCTTTATCTGCCGGTCTAACTTCTTCACCATCTCGTTATACCAGTTGACAGGACTGTTTACATCAGCATTCTTCACCCAGGTCTCAAACTGCTGTTTGATGGCGTTGAGTACGGCTGTCACATTCTGCACCCGTTCATCGCCGGTTTCACCAAACAACCTCTTTCTATTTTCGACTATAAAGGAGAAACTGAATATCGCCTTCTTCCTGATATACGCCATAAAGTCCTTATTGACGTGCCTCGACTTCTTGATGTCCTTGTGCTGGGTGTCGCCTAATGTCTTGTCCATCGATCGGTACTCCGCTTCCGACAGGAACGGAACAAGGACAAAAGTAACGACATCATTGGGTTTCTCCTTGTCATCAAGGCAGTAGTCACTATACAGCATCCATTTCGTCGACTGTGATGCTTTCCCCAGGAACTCGTCCATCAAGGCCTTCATCTCATCCGACTCCAGATGCTTTTTTAGGTTATAAATGCAAACCTCAAAATTCATGTCAATTTTATTTGATTCATCCATCTATTTTATGATTTGAAAAGTGACACATCCAATGGAGCACCTAAATCATAGTCAAAACTATCTGGAATATACGTTGCATATCCACCCCATGGATAAAATGTAATTTCTCCAAATATTATCTTTCCTTTAATGTTATATAAATCAATTCTGGCAAAAGGGAAATCTGATGACAGTTTTTCAGCTATCTTTATCATGTCGCCTATATTGTCTGGCAATGTTGGCTCAGATGCTGCGGGCTTAGTTTCCCATGAGTGAACACCCGGCAGGAATTTCAGTTCTTTATCCCAAAAAGCCCTTACGTGATTACTGTACCTGTTTTTGTCAACCCATAGATAGTGGAATTTTCCATTATAGCACAGGAACTTATAATCATCTATAGAACCGTCTGCATTATTCTCATCCTGTAGTAGTTTTTCTATTACTATCTTCGATTTCTTGATACCGACATAAGCCCATTCCCTGCTTGGTGAGAACGCATCAAGAATTTGCCAATCCTTTAAGTCCTTCTTCGTTTTTTCTATATCTAACTCTTTCTTATTTCTTACAACTATAACGTTGTTTCCTCCGCCTCCATTAGAAGTTTTGATTATGAAACTGGTTGGCAATGAGTTGAAATCTATTTCTTCTGGTGAATCATATACTCCATACAGTTCATTGAGAGTCTGCTGTAATCCCTTTTCGGTAACAAAATGGCGAACATCATATTTATCCACACATTCCGTCATCACCTCGTTACGATACTTGGTCTTGTAAAGCTGAAGTTTCTCCGTAAACCTTTTGGGGTCATGAAGATTAGGCCATCTATTCATGTAAATCAGATATTGGAGTCTGACCATTATGCTGTCTGGCACCCAACCCAACCATTTTAAAATCTTGAATCGCGTTTCTCTGTTTCTGAAAACTTTCTTGTAATTCATATTGTTACTTTTTTTATGGAGAACCGCTACTCAAGATTTAGAATACATCAAGTTATTTCTTTGAAATAAGAACCTACTATATAGTCAAATTCATCAGGAACAAAATGGAAATATCCGCTTCCGTCGTAGAATGTCAGTTCACCAAATATTATTTTACCTTCTATATTATATAAATCAACACGAACATGAGGAAAATCTCTCGACAAGATGCGAGAGACTTCCAGCATTTCTTTGAAATTGTCCGGTTTAACCGGGTCGCCTTGCATTGTTCTTTCATCACCCCTGGAGTAAGGAAGTCGGTTAAATTCTGTGTCACAAATCGCAAGAGAGACAACACCATCTTTACGGTCAGTCATTACATATAAGAACCTGACTTCACCATCAAAACAAAAGAATTTGTAGTCGGTCAAATTACCCCCCCCCACTTGGTGAAGTCGTTTCTCAACTATAATTCTGGACATGTTCTCTCCTGTATAGGCCCATTCCCTGCCAGCATTAATATCTTTCTTACCAAGCCATCCATTCAATTCAGCACAGAACGACTGTCTGTTCAATGTGTTTTTATCAGATACAAGCATCACATTGAATCCCCCTGTACCATCGGTTGTCTTGGCAACAAACTCCATAGGCAGTTTTGAAAGGTCAATATCTTCCGCCCTGTCATATACGCCATATAACTCATTGAGAATATGTCCAAGTCCCAAATTTTTCACATATTCCCTTACCTCATATTTATCGACACACTTATGCATCAGAGGATTCCTATACTTCAGCTTGTAAACCTGTAGCTTCTCCGTAAAACGTTGAGGATGCTTCAAATTAGGCCAAAAGCCTAATTGGATTCGATATTGTAATCTAACCATTAGGGAATCTGGTACCCAAGCTAGTAAACTCAGAATCTTTAATCTTGTATTCTGACTTTTGATTATACTTTTATAATTCATGTTTCAAAATTTTCTTAGCATAATTGATATTAGTGCATATATTTGGATGTATCTTTCTTTAAAAACAAAAGAATAATCCATAGCTAACTTAATTGTATTGAACCAACTCTTTCTATAATTAATAAGGCTATCCAAAAAGAACCTCTTTTCTTCAGACAGTTTATTATTTAAAATTGATTTAACTATTTTAGCCCATATTGAAAAATAATTAGGTGTTTCCCGGAATCTTTTAATAACACCTTTAATTCTATTAATATAGGAACTCTCTGAATATGTTGTGACATTCCCTCCATGTTGTCGATAAGAAAAATGTTTTTCGGAATCTAAATAAACATAAGAATCTAAAAGACATGCAAGTTCAATCATCCATACATCATGTAGAGCCAGATAATCCTTCTGATATTCAGGACTTTCAATATACTTAAATATGCCAAGGCTCTTATATAATAAAGCATTTGAGAACACCATCGAACAGCCAAGACAAGAATTCCTAAACATGACCGTTTTGAAATTTATATTATCGAAATATTGACTATCGTCACATAGTATTATTTTACCACTTTTATCTATTACTCTGAAATTACAACAATATAATCTATTTTCAGAATTATCTTTTTCTAAATATTGGACTGCACAAAACAGTTTATTATCATCCCATATATCATCTTGATCACAAAAAGCATAATAATCGTGTGGTTTAATATTTTCAGCCGCATATCTCATTAATTCAAAAAAACTCAACGCAGCTCCTTTATTTACACCTTTAATTATTGTCATGTTGCCTCTTTCTCTTGAAAATTCTTCAAGTAATAAACATGTTTTATCGGATGATCCATCATCGCGGACTAAAATATGGATATTAACATTTTGTTGTGCATACAAGCTGTTTAATTGTTCACACAAAAATGCCTCCCCATTATAAGTAGATAGTAAAATTAAAACAGATTTCATTGTTTCAATATTTCTTTGCAAGAATAGATAACTTAAATGATATATCAACTATAACTTTTCCTGTTTTATATGCTGGATTAAAAGCAATTTTTAAACGTTGAAGAAAAGATTTATCCCGATAACAAATTACTGGAGACAAGATTGACAACTGAGTCTGGGACATAATTGGACTATACCCTTTGTATAATTCTTCTGCCTCATAATATCTGTCATTTGTAACATCACAAAACCACCGTCTATATCGATTTCTCCATTTTTTTACAATACTATTCTGATCTCCAATAACATTATTCTCATGCTGACGATAGTAGATATGCGCTACAGAGTCGTAAACCACCGTATAGTCAAGAGCCAGAGCAATCTTATACAGCCAAGAGTCGTGCATCATTATCCGGGCAGGCGTATATTGAGTTGCTGCATCAAGCAACCTTCTGCTGAACACCATAGTACACCCCGTAACGGCCAAGTTCACCAAGGCAGCCCCTAACCTGTCAGGACTGTGATGCTGCACATTCTCTTGGATGACATTCAGATTACTGTCTACAGTCGTAAACGACGAATAGTATAAATCCGCATCAAGAGCATCCAGCGCTTTAACGGCAGTCACCAACTTGTCAGGCAACCACACGTCGTCCTGATCACAAAAAGCAAAGTATTTTGCATCTCCTGCCTCCTTGCCTAATCGCAGCAGTTCCAGAAAACTCTTCCTCACCCCCACGTTCTCGCAGAAATGGCATACAATACGATTGTCCTCTATTCGCGACAGAATTTTCTTTGTGTCATCACAGGAACCATCATCCCTAATGATGATTTTTATATCGACCCCCTCCTGTTTCAACAGGCTATCCAACTGTTCCTTGATATACCTGGCCCCATTGTATGAGGAGAGCAAAACTACAACGCTACACATAAATTAAAAGCCGAAATTCTTATCCAAGCTCCCAAATAACCGTGACTTTTTTATCCACATTGATATTATACTCAATACTTTAGCGGAAATAACAACCATAACTGTTACAACAGCCAAGCCCAAAAGAGAGGCTATTGGTTGTTCTGGATTTGAAAACTTATAAAAAATAATGATAACTATATGTTGCAGAAGGAATATTTCGTATGAAATGCTTCCTAAATGTTTGAAGAAGTAAGAAATACCCCCCCCCCCCCCACTTTGCTAAATAGGTAACGCAACGAAATAAATAAGGTAGTTGAACATACCAATACAAGTATAATCTCAGGTATCGACTGCTTGAGATTAAATACCAGCAAAGTACATGACAAAAATGCAGATAGGACTATAATAGCCTTGTATTCTAAAGGCTTTTCATTTTTTCCTAGGCACATACCGATTACGAACCCTGTTGAGCAGCATATAAGATTTCTGGAGTTTATTATCTCAAATAAATCAGTATAGGCAGTTAACACCGTCAATAGAGCCAAGACAGCAAGCAAGCCCAAAGAAGACAACTTGACGAGTTTCAAATATAATGGATACAGCAAATATAACAATATTATTGCGCCCAGGAACCATTCTCCTATCAAATAGAAATTTTTACCTAAATATAGGAAATATCCATCTACTCCAGCTATCGTGAGTGGTATAGTACTAAGGGAAGCATTGTCAGGATTTAGACTGCCAGTTGTTATTAGACGCAATATATAAACAAGAATCCAAGCAACATAGAATGTAGGAAAAAGTGCCTTCCATCTTTTATAGAAAAATTGGGATGGCTTTATGTTTGAATTGGATTTATAGAGACATATACCTGAAACTATAAAGAACAAATATACTATAATAGTTCCCCAGTCTGACAGGGCATTATGTGTTGCCCATGTCCCATAATATTTGCCAAGGGCAAAATAATGGAACATAATAATCCCTAAAGCCAAAAGGCCTCTAAGCTCATCGATTCCTTCAATTCTTTTATTTGACATGGCCATACCATTATTTCATCATAATATCCTCTATTTCTTCAATTACACCTATACTCTGTTGATATAGATGTTCACATATTTTCCTTCTCTTCTCCGTAGACTTTCTAAATGCCAAGGGTAGTTCTGGGAAAAGAATGGAATTAAATAAATTGGATACTCTTCTTTGCTTGAATGAAATATAATTCAAAAGGGTCAACTTATATCTCAGTACAATATCTTTGTCAAAACTATCTTTGATTATATTATTCAGTTCATTGCGGAAATCCACATCTGTCCCGTTCGCAAAAAGTCTCATAAAACTTACAATTAGCAAGGAATAAGCTTTGAGCAGATGCCTTTGATTAAGGCCGACAAAGATGTCTTTATATTTTGAGAGATAATAAAGATGGGATTTAAGATGTTTAGGGGTTATGATCCTCTTAGAAATCGAACCTACATTCATCTGCATTCTCACATAATAGTCAAAGCTGTATTCTTGACAATATTTATACCTCATGCCTCCTAACACACACGAGATGTTAAAATCAGCATCTTGAATTGAAGCCAGATTCTCGTCCCATCTTAAATTTCCTCTGAGAAGAGCATCCCTTCTATAAATATTGGACACTACTGTAAAAGGCAGATTTCGGATAATAAGATTCCTTATATCATCTTCATTTGTGTTGACACCACTGATGACATCACCATTATAATGGTTTTTATCACGATATTTATAATATGGGAAAACAGCAAAATCAATATCAGGATTGTTTTCCATGAAACTCACTCGATGCTCTAAACATTCGGGCACAATCCAATCGTCAGAATCCAAAAAGACGATATATTCACCAATGGCCGATTCCAAACCTACATTCCGAGCCGAGCAAGCCCCTTTAACTAGAGTTTTTGCCTTCCTTTCTATATATCTTACTCTGCTATCCTCTGAAGATATTCTTTTAACATAGGACTCTGCACCATCTGTACTTCCATCATCTACCATCAACAATTCCCAATCAGTATATGTCTGGTTGAGTATTGATTGAACCATTATTTCCACATATTCTTTTCCATTAAAGAAAGGAATAACTACAGATATTTTTCCCTTTTCCATAACGCCTAATTGATCTTGATTCCCCAAACTGTAGCACCTGGCCACATCTGATTCTCAAAGAAAAATGAAAACGACACGACAAACAGTGCCAAATACATTACGGCACAGATTTGCCACCAATTAATACCTTTATTAAGTTTTGAGTAGTATTTATATATTGTAGGATAAACTAACAATTCAGAGAATAAAAAATAGTAGGATATTCTTTGAGTAAACATATTATTTGAGAACAGGAAATATATAGCACTACCTATTGCTAATGAAACAAAGAAAATTCTCATCTCAGGATATTTTACTTTAATTTTATCGTACAATCCTAATGGTATTAAAATAAGAACTAACCGAAAAACATTGCCTATGGAAAGAGCACTTTCGTTAGTTTCAAAATTATCTCTTTCCAAATTAGCACCATAAGAATATCCTTCTGTACCCAAAAATTCAGCATTAGGGACTAATTCTGTAGAAACACCATATATATTTAATATTAGGCCTGTTATAGCTATTGCTATCAACACTTTAGAATTAAGAAACTTCAGGACGCGTTCAAATTGAACAACTATAATCGGGAGGAAAAAAACAACTGAGTTGTGAAATAATGTTCCTAAACTCATCCATAGTAAAAAGAACAAATTCCTCTTTAAAATGTTTTTTTCATTAAGAGAATTAATGGCATTCATAAACGCTAGTATTGCAATAACTTGGCGTAAGCCATTTATTGCGAATCCGTATGATATGCCTATCATAAAGATAAAAATTGATACCGGTAGCAAGTCCCATCTCTTTCTGAACAGATTAAAATATAGAATTAATACCAATAATGTCGATAATATAAAAGTGCCTTGTGGCCCCATATCAAAGAACCTCGCAGTCTTCAATAGTGACAAGTAGCCATACTCATATTTATAAAAGCTGTATACTTCTCCAAAGTCAGAAGAATCAATATGCTTGTAATCTCCCCAATAACCAATAAAGTCTCGTCCTACGTTGTAACGGAAACCTATAAACGTAAACAACACAGCGAACGACAGAAGCAAAAACCACCTCTCATTAAACTTATGCCGTTTATGGCCTTGCCATGCACCATAGTAGGCAAACCACATTGAAGATGTTACAGCAATAGCGAACAATATGAAATAGACAGAAAACATAAACCTATAATTGAATTATCATGAAATCGCCTGGCGCAAGAGTTTTAGTACAATTGCGTCTGGCTAAGAACTTCTCACCTTTATTTAATACTCGTATATATTTTTTAAATTTTATCGATAGGCCCTGAGGACTATTATAATCCTTGTTCACTATCATCAGGTATCTCCTGTTTGACCTAATATGCAATGAAAACAGAAAACCCTGCGCCCCAGACAAATATGATTCTATCTCAGGAACATCACGTAAGCCTCTCCCTCTGTTTGAGATATGCCAAACTTTTACAACTCTACTCCCATCTATGAAGGAGTGAAGCCGTTGTATTTCAGCATTTATGCACTTTACTATATAATATATTCGGGTTGGCCTATATTCGCTGTCTAAAATCGCAGATATATATCCATCTGGTACTGCATAAGTGAAATACTGTAAGCCTTGCGCTCCATATGCAATATTACAAAATGCCTGAAATCTTAATTGTCCTTCTGTGGCTTCAGAATAATGTGTACCAACACCTGTTCTGACAAATCCCCAAAATGGGATTCCTTTTTCTGTACATATCTCCGAAATTGTTTCCAAATTTTCATAATATCCTCTTCTAAAGGTTCCGTCGACGAATGGATAGTTGTCGAAGGAAATAAAATCGGGTGCAGCTATACGTATAAAGTCTTTTATATAGGATTTATAGAAGAATGTCCCCATTTGTTGCCTGCTTGCATGATTAGGGAGCAGATTAACATACGACATATGTTCTTTGTCATATCGCTTGTAATTGCCTACCTTTTGACCAACTTCCTGAAACTTATCCGCTGAAGGCTCATCAGATACATAATACATTCCAAAACCCTTATGATATTTTGTTATTGTAGTCAAACTCTCCAGACTATTTACGTTCCGACACAACATTACTAACTTTACTCTATATTTCTCTGCCATATTCAAACTCTTAGGTAATTTATCTGGCTTTGAGAAAAACGTGAGAGAAAGATTAAACCCCGCTTCAGACAACAATCTGTAATTATCTTCTGAGCAATGATTTTCATCCAATGAATACCATGCCAAAATAGGATAAGCATCCTTAACGGGACTCCTATAACTCCGCGCTGTTCCTCCTTGTAGTATTCCTATCAGGAAGAATAGAGTTGTTAGAATCTTATTGCAAAACCTCATTTTTTAAGATTTTCTTGCTTTATGTCTTCTTCTATCGTCGTATTGATTTTACGTACCCTATCCACAATCGTTTCTGCTGAGTATAATTCTGCTAATAATTTTCGGTTTATCATTACGTCTTCCCTTTTCATTGGTTCCATGATACTACTCCACTCTTTCTGGAGTGAATAAACAATAAAACCTACCTCCTTTAAGTAATGATAGGTTTGACATGTATCAGACAAATAGACTTTTGCCCCATACATTAATTGCATTAATATATTGTCGGAGGCCTGCTGTCTCTCATGGAAAAAAATTGCAGCCTGACATTTTGAAATAACCTCAAGATATTCTTTTAGTGGCATGAAATTACTTAGAACAAAAGCATTTAGAGGAAAACACTTCTCCGCATAAGATTTTACCCAACTTCGGTAACTTTCTGTCCCCCCATAACTCATAGGAATAATCAATCTGGATTCCTTAGGCAACTTAATTTCTTTTAGAATTTGGATAGCATCATTATGATTATTCGAGGGATCTCCAGAATTTCCCAAAATAATGTCTTTTCGATTTTCATCAAAAGATGTGTCTATTTCTTTTTTAACAAAGAAATCTGTATCACCATAATAAAAATCCAATTTGCGGGCATGGACATAAGGTCGAGACTCCCTTAACAATTCATATTCAAAAGGGAACACACCCGAAAAATAATCAATACGCATTAAGGCTTTTTTAAGCAACCTCTTATTTCTCGGACGTAACGGAAAGCGTATAATCTTCTTAGGCAACTTGTTTAGTTGGTGAAGCCACATGAAATGTCTGGTTTTCCTATCCAGCAATTCTATTTTAATTGGAGCATTATACCCATTATATAAATCAAATCCCCATCCATACCATACAACTTTACAAGTATCTGGTATAGAAGCAATGGCTTTCTGCGAGACACACTTTAATGAATGCAAAATAACGACATCATATTCTTTAGCTAATGAGAGAAAATCTCTTTCTTCTACATGGGTCACATCTGGATATTTCGTATAAACTAAATCTGTGTCCATCCCTTTTCTGTAGACATATACATATCTATTTACATGGCGCTCATCCGAGGCATAAACTCGTATTGTACCATCCATAAACTTATCGTCGTATATACAATGCAAAATCTTCATCTTTATACTATTAATTAATATTATCCTGCAAGAATGAAAGAGAATGGCTTCTTATAATAGATAATTTCTCCTTTACATCCATGAAATTAATATTCTCCCATGATAGATCTTTTGTGTCCTTTATCAACCTGTTAGATAGATTTAATTGCTTTAATAATGACTCTACCCTTCCAGATATACCCTCAACATACCCAACATTAAACGGTTTTTCGAAAAGCAAAGAAAATGCTAAGCCGTGAAATGAGTTTGTAACCACATAAGAAGAATATTTGAAGAGAGAGAGGAATTCCTCTATTCCAGCTTCAGAGTGAATGCACTTATTTACGATACCACTCAAGCCTGTGGAGCCAAATGTAAGATAATGGACCTCGTAATTTTCTGTAGAAGGCACACTCTGTATCATTTGTCTTATCAATTTGTCACTCGAGTTATATGCATAAACGAGAATATATGGTTTACTTACCATACGTGGACTTGCAACATCTGAGAAAGGTTTTACTCCACAAAGAATAGTGGGATCAACACAAATGCCAACAGGCTTATTTGTTATTTTCTCTATTTCTTTTTTTATACTTTCTTCACGAACACTTATAGCATCAAAATTTCGAAGAAGTTCTTTTATTTTATTTACCTGCTCTTTGTCCTGAAATGTTGACATTTCTGAACTCGGAGCATAGGCTATTGTTCGTTTCAAATTTTTATAGTTCCCGGCACCATAAAATGCAGGATCTGGCGTATGTGTTATCCATGTACTCCATATCTGATCACTACCACAAATTAAATATTCACACTGTTCGTCCTGAATTTCCTCAAAATAATGGAATTCCTTCTGTGTTTGTCTCAAAAGTTTTTCCCGCGATTTACAGAGGGCAGAATTACGGCGGATTCTGTTAATCATCAAAAGGGGTATTGTCAGTGCAAACTTTAATTTAATCTTTAAACTGTATTTAGTAAAGTTATTGAATATACTTAATACCCTATATCTCTTTTTTAAATACTTAGGATTGTAATTAATAAACTTTACATCAACTCCCTCGAAGCCTTCTATGACCTTCTGGAGAGCGAAAGCCTGAAGTATTGCTCCATAGTTTTGAGCATTTTGAAAACTTATGATTCGAACTTTTTTATTTTGCATCTGTCTTACTTTTAATACTTTTATGCTCTCAAGCGGTTATCTATTGTCTTTTGTCTTGAACAAAAGTTTTATGCGCCGGAGTATTCTCCTTAATATTGATACTTTAGAGTAATCATGATTATAGACATACTCAAATCCATGCCTCTTATAATCATTTTCAAATAGATTCCTATTAATGCTAAGTTGCGTAGGATATTGTAAGCAAGATTGCATACAATCTTTTAATGGAGCTTCAAAGAAATTAAGTTCCTTATTTATCTCCTGCCACAACTTCCTTCCTTTTTCAGTATTAACTAAAATCAATGAGATTCCCTTATCGTCAGCATTTGCAGTTGGATTCACCTTTTCCCATCCCCAAAAATCCCCAAGCGTAATATCTGAAGGTCTTTTTGTGTTGCAATAATGACAATTTCCGCATGACTTGCGGAACATGACGTTTTGATAAAAAACTTTAGTAAAGAACATTTTTACCCCCCCCCATTAAATTTAAAAGTTTCATGGTGGTCTTTCCATCCGAATTGTTGCTTGTCCCGAAAATTTACATAGGTAATCTCAGCACTATTCTGCTTTTCCAGATAGTCTAAATAATCTCTCCAAATATATGGACTAGGGACGCCATGACATATAATGTCAACTAAGAAAAGCTTCTCTCTTAATTTCTTACTGATGAAAGAATGGAGCCCTGCTGTTTGACATGGAGTGCCTGTAAACAAGACCGTTAAGCCTTCCTTTAAATCTTTCCTCACCTGTTTAAATACTCCAGTTAAGTCACTCTGGACATACTTACTGCCTCTGAACTCGTCTCGTTCTTCCTTCGACACAGCCCTTTTATGAACAACCCTGAAATGACTTTCGTAACCAGCTCCGTAAACCACTCCACCATGCTCCAAGATGTAGTCGCTTATAGCAACAAAAGCAGCACCAGACCTTGACCTCTCTACTTGACTCAAATCTTTATGCCTTGCGCCATAAGCATGTATTTTCTCCAAGTTATCTGTTTTATCGTAGTTGTCGTTAAATGCACATACCTTTTCACACAGTCCACATTCTGTGCATTTCTCCAAATTAACTTTAGGATATAAAAAACCCAATACATCAGGTTCCATTGTTATTGCATCATGAGGACAAATACTTGCGCAAGCAGTACAACCACAACAATCTTCCTTATTTGTTATTTTTATCATTCAATTTTCTTTTGATATATCCTTTAACTAAATGACGCTCTTTCTTATTTATACCCAACAGATAGATAACAACTATGGTAATGAGCAAAGAGAAGATGGTATTAAAGATAAGTCCTGCCCATCCATCCTTAAACAGAAAAGACACGACACATGTAAAAGAGAAAGAAGCAGCAAAAACAACTACAACCCTGATTAGGACATATGATATAAAACTTCTAATCGAAATGTGGATCATCGGTTTAAGCATTAAGAGTCTGGCAAACAAACATACAATGGCCATCATTACGGCAACAACAAAGACAGACTCAGCCTGACATCCCTGTTTTAATGCTATATATGCTAATGGTAAATTCATTAACTGTAATCCACCAACAACAATCTGGTAATTTCGTATTTTGCCCGTCGCATACATAGATGTCATCAAGGGCCCTGATAAAGATTCTATAAGAGAAAAGACAATTATTATCCTTAAGAAGTTGCTTGAATGAGCAGGAACATCAGCTAACCATACGGAAAGAAGGAAATCCACATTAATTAAGACAGGAAGAGATATTAGCCAGAGGATATAAAAAGAATATTTTGCACCTTTAAATACCAATTCCAACATATAATCTATATTCCCTGTCGCATAATTCTTGGTAATCTGTGGATTAAGAGCCATCTGGAAATTTGAAACAAATCCCTGTATTGCAGAATTTACATGCATGGCAACTCCACGAGCAGCGTTTACTGCGGGGCCAAAAAACATATTAAGCAAGATGTTTCCTCCTTGATCACGGCAAACAGCGGAAGAAGCTCCTATAATATTCCAACCAGCAAATGAGAATATTTGTTTTAAAACAGACTTCTCATATACTAGCTTACCCTGACATTCTTGAAACTTTTTATTGCAATACGCTCCATAGATTAAACGAACAATAACGGCTAAGATTGCCAGTAGCAATGAATAGAATATAAGTCTGTCTATAGGTGAATAGGCAATTGCCAATGCTATAGCCAACTTCCCAAGTCCTTCAACAATCGAAATGTATGCGAAAACATTCATCCTTTCATGTGCAATTATAGTAGCATTATAAGGTACACTTATAAGATTTACAGCAAATGTTATCACAGAAAATTGATATACCCAATTTGCTGCTATCTCACGTCCTTCTGATATTACTATGTAGTTGTTCAGGAACCACAAGCCAAAAGTTTCTGCTATAATTATAAAAACGGAAGCAAGAACCATCTGTATAATTACAGATGATGAGAATACCGTCCTTAAGGATGTATAAGTACCCTTGCCTAACTCGTATGTGATATACCTACTAATAGCCGCCGCCATGGAACCGCTAATCATGGTAAACATGGTAACGATACCACCTACAACGTTGTATATTCCGTAGTCGGTTATTCCGAGAGTTTGCAATACAACCCTTGATGTATATAAGCTTATACACATCAAGAATAGCATCCTGATATACAGAACAAGTGTGTTTTTCGCTATACGCTTATTGTTTGAGTCAGCCATTTCGGAAATGGATAATCTATTTCTTCATTTTTATTATAATATCCGAAATTCTCTCAACATTTTCAATTTCAAGGTCTGCATACAACGGTAGAGTCAAAACCCTTTTGCTGATATGAAGAGCTGTTGGCGTTTCATTAGGGTTAAACCTTCCATGATATGCATCAAAGGCATTAGTGAGAGGATAAAAATATTTTCTTGCATGAACATTATTCTCAGCTAATCTTTCAAACACCTCATTTCGAGTAGAGCCAAATGCTTTTTCATTTATAACAATAGGGAAATATGCATAGTTTGGTACTACATCCTTTTGAATTGGTGGCAGTTGAATACCGTCAACACCTGAAAGTTTTTCCCTGTAACATTCTACAACTCTTTTACGCTTAGCTATTTCCTCATCAACGTGACGTAAGGTACAAAGTCCCATCGCAGCAACAAATTCGTTCATTTTAGCATTTGAACCGACCCCATCAATTGTCTCTGCATCCTTAATACCAAAATCGCGCAATTTATAGAGTTCTCGCCCTAACTCTTCATTATGATAGCAAATCGCACCACCCTCGATTGTATGATACACCTTGGTGGCATGGAAACTAAACATTGATGCATCGCCAAAGTCGCCAATTCCTTTACCTTTATAACGTACGCCAAAGACATGTGCTGCATCATAGATAACTTTTAGCCCATATTTCTTAGCAATACGCTCTATCTCCTCAACATTACAAACATGACCATACACATGTACTGGCACTATAGCCGTTGTTTTATCTGTAATCAATGCCTCTATCTTAGTGACATCCATTGTATAATCAATGGGATTAATGTCACAAAAGACAGGTTTTAGACCATTACGGACAATTGCATGGGTTGTCGAAGCAAAAGTGAAAGGAGTAGTTATCACCTCACCACTTAAGTTCATGGCCTGAAGGCAAAGCTCCAAAGCATTATGACCATTTGTAAAAAGAGAAATATTATCTACTGAGAGGTATTCCCTTAACTGTGCCTCCAACAAATTATGCTTTGGCCCCATGTTTGTCAGCCAATGACTTTCCCATATATCCTTAATCTCTTCAATGTACTCCTCATAAGGAGGCATAGAAGTTTGTGTCACCAAAATTTTATTCATAACACTGATACTAAATTTACACTTTGGGGAACTTAAATATGCTCCTCTACACCACGGAAATGCACATTCAGCTCGTGCAGGTGCTCCAACAAGATTCCAAGAGGTGTTCCCTCTGTCATCTTAGCAAAAGCGTTTACATCCTTAGGGAAGCACTTGCCACCATAACCAAACTTTCCATCAGGGCCTGGTACATAAGTATGAGTATCATTAATGTAGCCAGACAGTAGGACGCCTGTATGTACCTTGCGCCAGTCAGCACCCATCTGTTCGCAGTACTCGCGGCAGGCGTTGAAGTAGGTCACCTTGTAGGCTCCAAAGACATTGTGCATATACTTGGTGAGTTCTGCCTCCAGAGGAGTCATCACGGTAAACTTCTTACCCACAAAAATCTTGGTGAGCAGGTCCTGTGCGCCGGTGAAGACCATCGTCTGCTTGCGGAAGTCCTCGAGGAAGGTACGCTCGGTGAGGAACTCAGGCATATAGCAGACCTGATGGCCGGTCTCCTTGGAGAGGCGCTCACTGGTGCCGGGAAGGATGGTGGTGCGCACGAATACGGGCACATCAGGCAGGTTAGTGATGAGTTCCTTCATCAGGGTGAGGTCCTGCGTACCATCGTCCTCGGTAGGTACGTGGATCTGCAGGAAGGCAATATCGATACCACTCAGGTCATCATTGTAACCCTTGGGAGGGTCGCTGATGAACAGTTTGCACTCTGGATTGTTATGCTCCAACCAATCTTTGAGGGCTCCGCCTACGAAGCCACATCCAATAATTCCAACGTTAATCATTTTTATTTTCTTATTATTAAATCATATTATTTAGACATACACGCAAACTATCAACCCAATAAGGAACCATGATACCAAAAGTCTCCTTTACCTTTGTTTTATCTAAAACAGAATAAGCAGGTCGCTTTACAGGAGAAGAGAATTCATCACTGTGACATGGCAGGATGTTACATTCATTGTTTTCCGCATATTCAGCAATTATCTTGGTGAAATCATACCAACTGCATACACCCTCATTACTATAATGATAAATGCCTTCCACAGGATTCTTTAATGCGCCAACAATGGCTGTTGCAAGATCCCAAGCATAAGTGGGTGTCCCTGTTTGATCAAAGACTACCTTCAGCTGGGGTTTAGTAGCGGTAAGGTTCAACATGGTCTTCACGAAGTTCTTTCCAAACTCAGAGTAAAGCCATGCTGTACGCAGAATCATATACTTACAACCAGTAGCAATGATTTTCTGCTCACCAAGGAGCTTCGTGGCACCATATACACCTGTTGGTGTGCCCTTTTGGTCTTCTTTACAAGGTGTATTGTATGGTTCTTTACCAAATACATAATCTGTGGATATTTGAACCAACCAACCATCTACTTCCTTTATGGCTTTAGCTAAATTCTCAGGGGCAGTAGCATTTAGTTTCTCAACCAACGCATATTTCTCTGAATCTTCTGCACCATCTACGTTAGTCCAAGCGGCACAGTTGACAATTGCATCAACTTTCTCACGTTTAACTATCTCTCGGACCGCATCCAAATTGGTAATATCAAGATGCTCCGTGTCAGTTTTAATATCATCACCTGCTAGTTCCTTTAGCATGGCTATGGATTCCTCAGAGGCATCTATTACATCAGTGAAGATATATTTATCGGCTCTATTCTTTGCAAGAATACGCATCTCGTTGCCAAGCTGACCGTTGGCGCCTGTAACAAGTATGTTCATAATCAATACAAGGCTACGTTAATTTCAAATGGACTATCAAAGTCTTTTAATAAGGCATGTTTCGTATCCTTTTCACTTAACAATGCTTTGTCTGTAGGTATACGCCAATCAATACCCAAACTATCATCTAAGATACTTATACCACCATCCGCCTGGGGCGCATAGAAGTTGTCACACTTATATTGGAAAACTGCAGTTTCACTCAACACAGCAAAGCCATGGGCAAAGCCACGTGGTACAAAGAACTGGCGGTGGTTTTCCTCTGTTAGTTCTACTGCCACATGCTTTCCGTATGTGGGGCTTCCTTTGCGAATATCAACAGCTACATCAAGGACTGCTCCTTTGACACAACGAACAAGTTTGCTCTGAGTGAATGGAGGGCTCTGGAAATGCAATCCACGCATTACGCCATAAGAGGACATACTCTCGTTGTCTTGGACAAAGTTTATACTGTGTCCAAGTATAGGAGTAACCTTCTCATCGAACTCTCGCTGAGAAAATGACTCAAAGAAATAGCCTCGTTTATCACCAAAGACTTTGGGCTCTATAATTAATACACTATCAATGGCGGTTTTTATTATTTCCATTATATTATTATAAATTTGTCTTTCCTGTTCTTTTTAATTCATCTATGACCTGTAACAAGTACTGTCCATATTGATTCTTCAACATGGGTTGTGCCAATTCTCGCATACGTTCCTCAGTAATCCAACTTTGACGATAGGCGATGCCTTCGAGGCAGGCGACTTTCAATCCCTGGCGTTTTTCCAGAACTTCGATATAGGTTGAAGCCTCTGAAAGACTATCGTGTGTACCTGTATCAAGCCATGCAAAACCTCTTCCTAAAGTTTGAACTTTTAGTTCACCATCCTCCAGAAATTTTTGGTTCACCGTGGTGATTTCGTACTCCCCACGGGCGGAAGGTTTGATATTAGCTGCTACATCTACCACCTTGTTTGGGTAGAAGTACAGACCAACCACTGCATAATTGGACTTAGGCTTAGCAGGCTTTTCCTCAATACTGAGGCAATTGCCATCTTGGTCAAATTCAGCCACACCATATCGCTCTGGATCATTCACCCAATAACCGAATACGGTGGCTTTATTATCTTCCTCTGCAGTTCGAACGGCTTCTTTTAGCATTTTTGTAAAGCCTGAACCATGGAAAATATTATCACCTAAGACAAGGCAAGCGGTATCATCACCTATAAAATCCTTTCCTATGGTAAATGCCTGAGCTAGACCGTCAGGTGAGGGCTGTTCAGCATATTCAAAGTGTACACCATAGTCTGAGCCATCACCAAGCAAACGTTTGAATCCTGGAAGATCATATGGGGTGCTGATGATAAGGATATCACGTATTCCCGCCAACATCAAAACCGATATAGGATAATACACCATCGGTTTGTCATAAATTGGCATCAACTGTTTAGAGATTCCTTTTGTGATAGGATATAAGCGGGTTCCACTGCCGCCTGCTAATACGATACCTTTCATAGGGCTATAATTTTAATGTTATCTATTCTTGTATTGCTGCTCGTAATACTTTTGGTAATCGCCAGAGGTAACGTTGTCAAGCCATTCCTGGTTATCCAGATACCACTTCACAGTCTTCTCAATACCTTCTTCAAACTGTAGTGAAGGTTCCCAACCAAGTTCTTTCTGGAGCTTGGTGCTGTCAATAGCATATCTCAAATCGTGGCCAGCACGATCTGTTACATATGTAATCAAATCCATATCAGCACCTTCAGGTCTGCCAAGCAGGCGGTCAACTGTATTGATAAGGACCTTTATAATGTCAATGTTCTTCCACTCATTGAAGCCTCCAATGTTGTAGGTTTCTGCATTCTTGCCTTGATGGAAGATTACATCGATTGCACGAGCATGATCAACAACATACAACCAGTCGCGAACGTTCTCTCCCTTTCCATAAACGGGCAGAGGTTTGCGATGGCGGATGTTGTTAATGAACAATGGAATCAGCTTCTCTGGGAACTGATAAGGTCCATAATTATTGGAGCAGTTGGTTACAATGGTAGGCATTCCAAATGTATCGTGGAATGCACGGACAAAGTGGTCTGAACTTGCCTTGGCAGCACTATACGGGCTGTGGGGCTGGTACTTCAAATCCTCGGTAAAGAACTTTTCTCCATACGCAAGGTGATGCTCGCCTGATGATGCTTTGGTTGTAAAGGGTGGTTCAATACCCTCTGGATGAGTCATCTCCAGTGCACCATACACCTCATCAGTTGAAATATGATAGAAGCGTTTGCCTTCATATTTCTCTGGTAAGCTTTCCCAATATGCTTTAGCTGCTTGTAAAAGGCTCAATGTTCCCATCACATTGGTCTGAGCAAAGGTGAAAGGGTCTTTGATAGAACGGTCCACATGGCTTTCTGCTGCTAAATGGATAATTCCATCTATATGGTCTCTCTGCATAATGTCAAGCATCAACTCAAAGTCACAAATGTCTGCCTTGATAAAATGATAGTTGGGCTTATCCTCAATATCTTTCAGATTGGCCAGATTACCGGCATAGGTCAACTTATCCACATTATAGATATTATACTGTGGATACTTATTAACAAAGAGCCTAACTACGTGGCTTCCAATAAATCCGGCTCCGCCGGTAATAATAACATTCTGCATATATTATACGATTTATTATTATGCTTAAAAATGGGGATAGGGTTATCTGGATTATTGAACCTTTATTTATGAGAGACCCAGATAAGAGCCCACCCCCTCATAACCGATTTTTTATATAGTGTCTCGCAACATTCAAATTGACTTTATAAATGAAGTTGGCAAACTTCCGCATAGCCTTGGTTCCTTGTATCTTGTTCTGACTGGCTGTATCGAACAGCAACGTTACACGACCACCTGTGCAATCAGATATTTGTTTAAAGTCATTAGCCAGAAGCCTAGCTCCTGTCATCATATCGTCACCTTGTTAAACAGTCTTTCAAAATGTTTATTTTTGTTTTCTAGCTAAACGAAGGTCTTTTCAACTTCTTTCGGATTTTCTCAGAACAGGCCAAAAGATGTCTGAAGGTTGAGGGCTGAGGGCTGAGTTTATTTGCCAACATTCAACTCTGCATCTAACTTCTTGCACCTAGCAACAAAGATCTTTACTAGCTCTTCAGCATCTGTATAAATACTTTCATACTGCCTATCATCTATATATTCGTTTCTATGCAATAAGTCTATCCAGTATAAGGATTCCCTTGCTTCTTTTAAGGCTATATACGACTTCGAACGATAGTCTGTTTTACTAACAGCATTTGTTGCCTCGGCGTTATTGGCACCTATACTCGTGCCACTTCTTAGCAATTGGTTGCACAAGTTTGATACCGATTGTAAATATACAGGTACCGACTTTTCATATACTCTCTTTCCTTTTACCACCTTATACGCAGGTTTCGCATTTGCAGCCTCTTTCAGCAGGTAGTCATTCAGTTTGATGATTCTATCACTGAATGCTAAACATTTCGCTTGTATCGAGTCAGAAATATCGCTCATGCTTCAAAATGTATAATGGATGAAGATCTATTCTATGGGAAACCATACTTCTTTTACAAATGCTTCTTTATAAAATCCACAAGGGACTTAGGGATATCTGATAGTTCAAAATTAAGGTCCAGTTGGGTTTCTTTACGGATTTCATTCACCCGATTATTTTCAACAGAGATGCTTTCGGTCTTCTTTTTACGAGTGATGCTCAGCTTCATGGGGTGTTAAACTTAATCCGTATTTTTCTTGCGTATTTCAAAAATTCTTTGTAATTTTGAGCCGGACATGTGAGTCACAACCGGTTGAGAGATGAAAGAATCTTGACACCGACATTTAACGTCTGTAAAGGCTTGATTTCCACTTGATTCCCTACTGATTCCATTTGTTTGGGATATGTTTGGGGAAAATTGATTTTCAAAATCGCTTCTTAACTGATTCTCAGTGAGTTAACTGCTGCAAGTTGTAACGATGGGAAAACTAAAGTTTGTAACTGCTTGACTTTGAGTATGTTACGAACATTTGTTCAGAGGCTCTTCCAACAAGGTTTGACTATGCCCACTTTTTCCACTATTTACTCTAATGTGATTTTTACTTCTTGTTTGCCACTTCGTATTAGGCATAGGACTATCGGACTATGTCTATATGCCGCCTTAAAGACTCGCCCGTAAAGACACAGTTACTTTTCGTAATATCCTTTGTCGCTATACTGCGACCAACGGAGATACATTTCCTGATAGTGATCTTTAATGAACTCTGATATTCTGGCTATCTCACGGTCATTGAGAATGCCACGGTTTTGAAGTACTGCATCGCCATTGCTCTTGACGAAGAATTTTGCAGAACCACCCTCTGTAAGTTTGCTATCGCTGGCATGGACGTGCATACATTCCACCACACAGAAAGAAGTGAAATAGAGGTAATAGCCTGCCACCTTGAAGTCGTAGTACTTTGGCATTGTTCACTCCTCCATGTATTTCTTGTTTTGCTGTAGATAACGACTCGCTATTGACAACTCAATATCATCCATCGTCGTCTCCAGTACTTCTCCATCAGTGCTGAACACCACTGCCTTCTCTGGGCAGTTAAGATTGAGCACTTGTATTCGTTCGTCATTGCGAGTGAAGGCATACCCATTAACGATAATGTCTGCCTTATCTGCAATGGTCTTGAGCTTAGCAGAATTCAAGCCAGCTTGATTCTCCTCTAATGCAACTTTTGTATCAGGCATATGCAATACGTACGCTTTTAATCGGTTTTAAGAAGGAATCGTAGTCGATATAAAGTCCATCCAAGATGGGTTTAAGATCGATGTATTCCTCTTCCGGTTCTGTATTATGGCGGTA
>Ga0310691_10001663_pt1 | contig 33109 bp, 30 predicted proteins | sample 176DNAGHGlowgp2_FD_203887 | JGI IMG/M metagenome (GOLD analysis project Ga0310691, IMG submission 203887) | Sheep rumen microbial communities from Palmerston North, Manawatu-Wanganui, New Zealand - 1766 DNA GHGlow gp2 (v2) (version 2) | ecosystem: Host-associated > Mammals > Digestive system >... | reverse complement strand
ATTGCGGCTGTTTCAGCAGCTCGACGTTCTTGCGGCCTTTGTCCAAGATGGCCAATGTGGCGGCATCGAGTTCGGCGCCGAACTTCGAGAAGGCCTCCATCTCACGGAACTGGGCTTGGTCGAGTTTCAGGGTACCAGCCACCTTCTTCATGGACTTGATCTGGGCGTTACCACCGACACGCGACACTGAGATGCCGACGTTGATGGCGGGACGGATACCTGCATTGAAAAGGCTGGTTTCGAGGAAGATCTGTCCGTCAGTGATGGAAATCACGTTGGTGGGGATGTAAGCCGATACATCGCCAGCCTGTGTCTCGATGATGGGCAGTGCGGTGATGGAACCGCCGCCTTTCACGATGTCCTTGATACTGTCGGGCAGGTCGTTCATCTGGCGTGCCACGTCGTCGTTCTTGATGATCTTGGCGGCGCGTTCGAGCAGACGGCTGTGGAGGTAGAAGATGTCGCCAGGGTAGGCCTCACGTCCTGGGGGACGGCGAAGGATCAGCGACACCTCACGGTAGGCCACGGCCTGTTTCGAGAGGTCGTCGTAGATGATGAGAGCATGACGGCCCGTGTCGCGGAAATATTCGGCGATGGCCACGCCGGCGTAGGGGGCATAGAACTGCATGGCGGCAGGTGAGGATGCCGGGGCGCTCACCACGATGGTGTAGTCCATTGCACCATGTGCCTCGAGGGTGTCGACGAGGTTGGCCACCGTGCTACCTTTTTGTCCCACTGCGACATAGATGCAATAGACCGGGTCGCCATTCTTGAAGTTCTCCTTCTGGTTGATGATGGTGTCGATGGCAATGGCGGTCTTACCCGTCTGGCGGTCGCCGATGATGAGCTCACGTTGGCCGCGGCCGATGGGAATCATGGCGTCGATGGCCTTGAGGCCCGTCTGCAGAGGCTGGTTCACGGGTTGACGGAAGATGACGCCAGGAGCTTTGCGCTCGAGGGGCATCTCGTAGGTCTTGCCTTGGATGGGGCCCTTGCCGTCGATGGGTTGTCCAAGACCGTCGACCACACGACCTAGCATGCCTTCGCCCGCCAGGACGGAAGCGATGTGCTGGGTGCGCCTCACCATCTCGCCTTCCTTGATGCCCTCAGTGGGACCGAGCAGCACCACGCCGACGTTGTCTTCCTCAAGGTTGAGCACCACGCCCATGGTGCCGTTCTCGAACTCGACGAGCTCGTTCGACTGCACCTTGTCGAGGCCGTAGACGTGTGCCACGCCGTCGCTCACTTGCAGCACCTTGCCAATCTCCTCGAACTGCACCTTGTTGCTCATGTTCTGGAGCTGCATCTGCAGGATGCTTGATATTTCACTTGGTTTGATGTTTGACATTTATATGTTGAGTTGTTGATTGTTTAATCGTTTAATTGTTGGGCTGTTAGCTGTTAGCTTTTAGCTATTAGCTTGGCAGCAACTAAGCTAACAGCTAATGGCTAATAGCTAAGAGCTTTTCAGCTTGTTTTTCAGCGCATTCAGCTGTCCCACTACGCTGGCGTCCATGCGGGTGTTCTCGATGTCGAGGATGAAGCCGCCAATGAGGTTTGGGTCGATCCTGGCGTCAATCTCGGCATCGGCATCGAAGGTCTCCTTGATGAAAGCCTTGATCTTTTCGTAGCTTGACTCCGTCAGTTCTGTTGCGGTGGTGACGCGAGTGTCGAGGATGCCGTGTTTGGTGCGGTACATCTCCATGTATTTCAGCGCGATAAGGAACATCTTGTCCTCACGTTTTTGATCGGCCACGAAGGCGATGAACTGTTTCAGGGAGTCGTGCATGGGCTCGCCCACGGCCATTTCAATCAGCTTCACTTTTTCCTCTGGGGCCACGATGGGGTCGGCCAGCACCTCGTTGAACTGGGCGATGGCCAAGCTGTAGTTGTGAGCAAAGCGCGTCAGGCCTTTGTAGATGGCTTCTTCGCAGCCTTGCTCTTGGGCGATTTGAAACAGCGCCCGCGCGTATCTCACCGATATCTTTCCGTTGTCCATAGCTTAGGCCTGAATCTGGGTTGGGTTGTTTTTGAGCAGCTGCTCGATGTAGGCAGTCTGCGCCGCTTTGTCGCTCAGTTCGCGTTGCAGCACCTTCTCGGCGATGTCGACGCTGAGGGCGATGACCTCATTCTTGATGTTGGCCATGGCCTCAGCCTGTTCCTTTTCGATCTTCAGGCGGGCATCGGCCACAATCTTCTCCGCTTCCTGACGGGCCTGTGTCTTCGCCTCTTCGATGAGTTGGTTCTTCAGGTCCTGGCTCTCCTTCATGATCTTGATCTGCTCGGCTTGTGCCGCCGCCATGGTCTCCTGCCGTTTCTGCTCGATGCCGGCAAGGGCGTTGTTGGCTTCTTCGGCGGCCAGAAGTGAGTCGGAGATGTGGGCGTTGCGTTTCTCAACAGCCCCCATGATCATCGGCCAGCCTTTCTTTGCCAAGATAAAGAAGACGATGAGGAAGGCGATGAGCATCCATATCACTAATCCACTTTCGGGAAGAAATAGATCCATGTGTTATTTTGTTTAATTGTTGAATCGTTGATTGTTGAATCGGGACGCATGACTGCGGGACACGGGACTTCCGTTTTCACGGAGTGATAGTCTCGTGTCTCGCGTCTTATGGTCTCGCGTCTCGCGAAGCGGTTTAGCCCAGAGCGGCCAACAGGCACACGACGATGGCGAACAGTGTTGCACCTTCAACGAGAGCGCCAGCGATGATCATACCCGACTGGATATTGCTCGATGCTTCGGGCTGACGCGCCATGGCTTCCATGGCGGATTGACCGATTTTACCGATACCGAGAGCGGCACCGATGACTGCGATAGCTGCTGCGATGGCGGCCATACCTGGCACCAAATTCATCGCATCAAGAAGGATTGCTAATAACATAATGTTTAATTTTAGAATTGTTAATGGATGATTATTTATTTAATTACTTGATTCTCAATTTCAAACTCTACACTCTACACTCTAAACTCTCAACTCTTATGCTCGGGTTCATGCTGCGCCATTCCGATGAACAGCGACGACAATATGGTGAACACATACGCTTGGATATAGGCGACCAGCAGCTCCAAGGCCGTCATAAAGATGGTCATGAAGATACTGACGATGCTCATCACGCCACCCATGCCGGCGCCATACATGCCGCCGATGATGAAGATCAGCGCCATGAGCACCATGATGACGATGTGACCGGCCAGGATGTTGGCGAATAGACGGACCATCAGGGCGAAGGGTTTGGTGATGGTGGAGATGAGCTCAATGATGGGCATCAGCGGGAGGGCCTTCAGGAAGATAGGCACGTCGGGCCAGAGGATGTCTTTCCAGTAGTGGCGGTTGCCGAAGAGGTTCACGAAGAAGTAGGTCAGCAGCGCCAGCACGATGGTGATGCTCAAGTTGCCCGTCACGTTGGCTCCAAAGGGGAAGAACGGGATGAGGCCGAACAGGTTGGCGAAGAAGATGAAGAAGAACACCGTCAGCAGATAAGGCGCGAATTTCTTCACTTTCTTCTCGGGGACATTGGGACGGATGATGCCGTCAAGCACCATATAGGTGAGCCATTCGATCAGGCCCTGGTATTTGGTGGGTTGCCCCATGGGGTCTTTCTTGTATTTCTTTGCTGCGGGCAGGAAGAATGCCAGTAAGAAGGCGCAGACGAGGAAGATGCCGAAGGCGTTCTTGGTGAACGAGATGTCGAAGGGCCGCGAGAGGCTGCCGTCGGCCTTCACCTCCACCAGCTTGCCTGGGTATTTGTCGGCGGCACCCTTGTGGTTGAAAGTCTCGCCCTCTTTCAGCTCGCAGACGTGCTTCGACGAGAAGCAGTGCCAGCTGCCGCCGTCCTTGCACTTCACGATGACGGGCAGCCACACGCACACCGGCTCCCCTTTGATCTCCGTGATGTGGAAACAGTAGGAGTCGCCCGTGTGGCCGAAGATGAACGACTTGGCATCGAACTTCTCCTTCCCTTCGGGTGCGGGGGCTTGGCTCTCTTCCGTCGGCGCAGGCACGATGCTGTCCTGGGCCAGGACCCATCGGGGCGTCAGCAGGGCTGCGGCGACGATGATGACAAGCGTGATATGACGAATAAGGTTTTTCATTCGATGCTTTCTTTGTTCGGGTTGTTGTGCTTGAGATAGTGGGTATAGATAAAAGTCTCTGCAACCAAATAAATGAGGTAGGCAGCCGTCGTGATGATGACGAAAGCCTTGAAACCTTCCTTGACAAACACGAGGTAGAGCACGATGGCGATGGCGGTCAGTGCGAACTTGATGCCTTTGTAGACATAGAGCCAGGTGAGCTTGCCGGGATGGGCCTCGGTGTTTTTCACCATGAGATGGCTGAATAAGGCGCCAAGGACCATATAAAGGTTGGGTCCTGTAATCATCCAGTTGCTCCACCATTCCTTCTCGGCAAAGCTGCAGAGCAGGATGCCGTCGAGGACAATGCAGAGGAGCAGGAAGACTGCCAGGTATTTGGTCAAAACGTTCTTTTTCATAGCTCTACGCAGATGGTCAGTTGGTTGTCGTGGTTCTCGGTGAAGCCGCCTTTGATGGCAAACTCGTGGTGCTCGCCCTTGACGTCGGTGAGGCTGACCTTGCCGGCCTCAAGGATGGCGACGATGGCGGCATGATGTTCGAGCAGGGTGAAAGGTCCCATTGTGCTCGGCACCGTGACGGAGCTGGCTTCGCCCTCAAACAAGGTATCGCTCGGTGATATGATCTCTACTTTCATCTCACCTTATTAATTATTGGCGTTTTTGAGGAGTTCCTCGCCCTTGGCGATGGCATCGTCGATGGTGCCCACCAGGTTGAAGGCGGCCTCGGGATATTGGTCGACTTCGCCGTCCATGATCATGTTGAAACCACGGATGGTCTCTTCGATCGGCACCATCACACCCTTCAAGCCGGTGAACTGCTCGGCCACGTGGAAGGGCTGCGACAGGAAGCGCTGCACACGACGGGCGCGGTGGACGACGATTTTGTCCTCCTCCGATAGTTCCTCCATGCCGAGGATGGCGATGATGTCCTGCAATTCCTTGTTGCGTTGCAGCAGCTGGATGACGCGCTGAGCGGTGTTGTAGTGCTTCTCGCCGATGATGTTCGGGTCGAGGATGCGCGAGGTGGAGTCGAGCGGGTCAACGGCAGGGTAGATACCCAGCTCGGCGATCTTACGGCTCAACACCGTGGTGGCATCCAAGTGCGAGAAGGTGGTGGCAGGGGCGGGGTCGGTCAAGTCGTCGGCAGGCACGTAGATGGCTTGCACTGAGGTGATGGATCCGTTCTTGGTGGAGGTGATGCGCTCCTGCATCTGACCCATCTCGGTGGCCAGGGTGGGTTGGTAACCTACGGCCGAAGGCATACGACCGAGCAGGGCCGACACCTCGGAACCAGCCTGAGTGAAACGGAAGATGTTGTCGATGAAGAGTAGGATGTCGCTCACGCCGTCGTCCAACTCGTCGCGGAACGACTCGGCCACGGTCAGGCCCGACAATGCCACGCTCACACGTGCCCCAGGCGGCTCGTTCATCTGGCCGAACACCAGGGTGGCCTGTGAGGTGGCGAGGGCTTTCTTGTCGATCTTCGAGAGGTCCCAGTCGCCTTCTTCCATGGCCTTGACGAATTCGTCGCCATATTTGATGATGCCTGACTCGATCATCTCACGGAGCAGGTCGTTACCTTCACGGGTACGCTCGCCCACGCCGGTGAACACCGAGTAGCCGTTGTAGCCTTTGGCAATATTATTGATAAGCTCCATGATGAGCACCGTCTTGCCCACGCCGGCGCCGCCGAAGAGGCCGATCTTGCCGCCTTTCAGGTAAGGCTCCAGCAGGTCGATGACTTTGATGCCCGTGAAGAGCACCTCCTTCGAGGTGGCCAAGTCTTCAAACTTGGGCGCTTCGCGGTGGATGGGATATTCCGCGCTGCGGTCAAGGTTGCCGATGCCGTCGATGGCATCGCCCGTCACGTTGAGCAGGCGGCCCTTGATCTGGTTGCCGATGGGGATGGAGATAGGTTTGCCCAGGAGGTTGACCTCCATGCCGCGCATGAGGCCGTCGGTGGAGTCCATGGCGATGGTGCGCACCGAGTCCTCACCGATGTGTTGTTGGCACTCGAGCACCACGCGCCTGCCGTTGGGGCGGATCACCTCAAGGGCATCGTGGATCTTCGGGAGGTCGGCTTCGCCGCTCTCGAAGTAGACGTCAACCACGGGGCCGATAATCTGTGTGATAGTTCCTTTTGACATGTTGTATGTTGTTGTTTCTATTTCAGAAAATGAGATTACAAAGCCGCAAATGTATCAAATAATGTTGTCCGTTCGACAGATTTTGGCAAAAAAGAAGAAAAAAAACCTGAAAAGGTATGGCAATGCTTTTATGCAAGAATTTTTTCTTTTTTCTCTTCGTTTTCTTGTTAGGATTGCTTAATTTTGCCCCCTTAAATCATAGAATCAACAAAACGAAAATATATGCAAGACAAACTGCAAGAATTGACCGACAGGCTTTACAACGAGGGCTTGTCGAAAGGAAAACATGACGGTGAAGAACTCGTGCAGAAGGCACAAGCCGAGGCCGACCGCATTGTGGCCTATGCCAAGGCTGAGGCCGATCGCATCATCGCCCAGGCCAACAAAGAGGCTGAGGAGATGAAAACTAAGGTGAATGCCGACATCAAGATGGCAGCCACCCAAAGCATCGCCGTGACAAAACAGGAAATCGAGAAGATGGTGGTGACTAAGACTGCCACCGAAGGCGTGAAGGCCAACATGGGCAATGCCGCCTTTGTGAAGGAACTGATTAGCAGCGTGGTGAAGGCTTTCAACCCACAGAATGCGTCGCCCGTTGACTTGAACCTCATTCTGCCTGAGGCACTCAAAGCCGAGGTTGAGCCTTTCGTGAAGAACGAAATCGCCAACCAGTTCAAGGGCGAGGTGAAGGTGGACTACTCCAAGAAGATGAATGGTGGCTTCAAGGTCGCACCCAAGGACGGCGGCTATGTGCTGCAGTTTACCGATGACGAGTTCACCCAGCTCATCGCCAACTACCTGCGTCCCGCCACCAAGAAAATCCTCTTCGGCTGATGGATAACTATGTCTATATCGTGGCCGGCTTGCCGGAACTGACTTCGGGCTTCGAGAACACAGGCTTCGACTATGCCGCCGTGAAGGAATCTGTCATGGAGCTGCTCTCCGAGAAGGACCAAAAGTTGGTCGAACTCATGGAGGAAGGCTTCAATGAGGACAGCCTCGGTGCGGAGTTTTACGACAAGGCCGCCAAGAGCAAGAACCGTTTCATCCGCGAGTATTTTGACTTCGACGGTCGCCTGCGCAACATGAAGGTGAACTACCTGGCCAAGCGCCTCGGCAAGAAAGCCGAAGACTATACTTTGGAGCTGCCCGAGGCCGACTTCGAGGAAGGTAAGCAGATAGAGGAAATCCTTGCCAATGCTGACTTCGTGGACCGCGAGCAGAAGATGGACGAGTTGAAGTGGGAGAAAGCCTCCGACATCGCCCGCATGGACTACTTCAACATGAACGCCATCCTCGCCTTTTTGGTCAAGGCCAAGACCGTCCAGCGCTGGGCCGAACTCGATGCCTCCAAGGGACAGGAAATGTTCAAGAAGCTGGTTCAAGAGATTCGAGGGACAAGCGCCAATTTGGATTTAAGCGTTGGAGCAAGAAATACAGAATAGGCTTCTGGCCTCTGGCCACTGGCTTCTGGCAGCTTTAACAGAAGGAAGGCTTTCGATTCATAGTGGAAGCGGCCAAGAGCCAGTAGCCAGCAGCCAAACAAAACTTGATAGAAATTAGAAACAACAAAATATGAAAACAACAGGAAAAGTTACAGGAATCATTGCAAACCTCGTCACTGTGGAGGTGGACGGCCCTGTGGCACAGAATGAGATCTGCTTCATCGACCTCGACGGCGTCGAGCTGATGGCAGAGGTCATCAAGGTGAACGGGAACAAGGCCTCCGTGCAGGTGTTTGAAAGCACCCGCGGTCTGCAGATCGGCGACAAGGTGGAATTCCAAGGCTACATGCTTGAGGTGACCTTGGGACCTGGTTTGCTTTCGAGCAACTTCGACGGCCTGCAGAACAACCTCGCCACCATGGAAGGTGTGTTTCTGAAACGCGGTGAATACACCAAGGCCCTCGACGAAGAGAAACTTTGGGACTTCACGCCTCTCGCCAAGGCAGGCGACCAAGTGGTTGCCGCCGACTGGCTGGGCGAAGTCAAGGAAGGCTGGTTGCCTCACAAAATCATGGTGCCGTTCAACTTCAAAGGCACTTATACCGTGAAGAACGTGGTCGCCGCCGGACAATACAAGATCACCGACACCGTTGCCACGCTGACCAACGCGGAAGGCGAGGAGGTGAAGGTGACGATGATGCAGAAATGGCCCGTCAAGGTGGCCGTGGGCGGCTATGTGGAGAAACCGCGTCCCTTCAAGGTGATGGAGACTGGTGTGCGTTGCATCGACACGCTGAATCCCATCGCCGAAGGCGGTACGGGCTTCATCCCCGGACCTTTCGGCTGCGGCAAGACCGTGTTGCAACACGCCCTCGCCGAGCAAGCCGACGCCGACATCATCATCATGGCGGCCTGCGGTGAGCGTGCCAATGAGGTCGTGGAGATCTTCACCGAGTTCCCCGAACTGAAGGACAAGCACACGGGTCGCTCGCTGATGGAGCGTACCATCATCATCTGCAACACCTCTAACATGCCGGTTGCCGCTCGTGAGGCTTCGGTCTACACGGCCATGACCCTCGGCGAATACTACCGCGCCATGGGTATGAAGGTGCTGCTGCTCGCCGACTCCACCTCGCGTTGGGCACAGGCCTTGCGTGAGATGAGTAACCGTTTGGAGGAACTGCCTGGTCAAGACGGCTTCCCTGTCGACCTCTCGGCCATCATCTCCAACTTCTACGCCCGCGCTGGTTATGTGAAATTGAACAACGGTCAGTCGGGCTCCATCACCTTCATCGGAACGGTGTCGCCTGCTGGCGGTAACCTGAAGGAACCTGTCACCGAGTCCACGAAGAAGGCCGCCCGTTGCTTCTACGGCCTTTCGCAGAACCGCGCTGATAAGAAGCGTTATCCCGCCGTCGACCCTGTCGATTCCTATTCGAAATACCTCGAATATCCCGAAATCATTGAGTATCTTGACAGCAAGATTGAGAAGGGTTGGGTCGACAAGGTGACAAAGACAAAATACATCATCCGCCGAGGCAAGGATGCCTACGAGCAGATCAATATCTTGGGCGACGACGGCGTGCCGATGTCGTACCACGAGCAGTATTGGAAATCGGAGTTGGTTGACTTCGTCATCCTGCAACAGGATGCTTTCGATGACATCGACGGCTCCACGCCGCTCGAGCGTCAGAAGTTCATGCTCGACCTCGTGCTTGAAATCTGCGACCGCAGCTTCAAGTTCGACAACTTCGAGGAGTGCACGACCTACTTCAAGGGCTTGATCAACATCTGCCGCCAGATGAACTACTCGGAATACAAGTCGGAACAATTTGAAAAATATCTTGGACAGTTAAAGGAGGAACTGAAACATGAGTGAGAAAGCCTTTCAACGCATCTATACCAAGTTGAGCGCCATCACCAAGGCCACTGTAACCCTTGAGGCGCAAGGTGTGGCCAACGACGAACTCGCCCTTGTGGCAGGTCGTCTGGCGCAGGTGGTGAAGATTAAAGACAATGCCGTCACCCTGCAGGTGTTTGGCGGCACGGAAGACATCCCGACCAATGCCGAAGTGACCTTCTTTGGCGAGCCGCCTTCGCTGAACGTGAGCGACGAACTCGCCGGCCGTTTTTTCAATGCCTACGGCGAGCCTATCGACGGCGGTCCTGCTGTGGAAGGCGAAAAACGCCAAATTGGCGGTCCTTCTGTGAACCCCTTCAAGCGTCGCCAGCCTTCGCAGTTGATTCCTACCGGTATCGCCGGCATCGACTTGAACAACACTTTGGTCTCGGGCCAGAAGATCCCGTTCTTCGCCGACCCCGACCAACCTTATAACCAGGTGATGAGCATGGTGGCTCTCCGCGCCGATGTGGACAAGATCATCCTCGGCGGCATGGGCCTTTCTAATGACGACTACCTCTTCTTCAAGAACCAGTTTGAGAGTGCAGGCGCCTTGCACAAGATCATCAGCTTCGTGAACACCACCGACCAGCCCCCTGTCGAGCGTCTGCTGATTCCCGACATGGCTCTGACTGCGGCTGAATATTTTGCCGTCGATAAGAACGAGAAGGTGCTGGTGCTGCTTACCGACATGACGCTTTATGCCGACGCCTTGAGTATCGTGAGTAACCGTATGGACCAGATCCCGTCTAAGGACTCCATGCCTGGCTCGTTGTATTCCGACTTGGCCAAGATCTACGAGAAGGCCGTGCAGCTGCCCGATGGCGGTTCCATCACCATCATCGCTGTGACGACCTTGAACGACGGCGACATCACGCACGCTATCCCCGATAACACGGGTTACATCACTGAGGGACAGTTGTTCCTCCGTGCCGACCCCGATTCGGGCAAGGTCATTGTCGACCCGTTCCGTTCGCTGTCGCGTCTGAAACAGTTGGTGCAGAACAAGAAGACCCGTGAGGACCACAGCGCCGTGATGAACACCTCGGTGCGACTCTATGCCGATGCTGCCAACGCCAAGACCAAGTTGGAGAACGGCTTCGACCTGAGCGACTACGACCTGCGTTGCCTCGATTACGCCAAAGAATACGCCACAAGACTTTTGGCCATCGACGTCAACATCTCCATCGAAGAGATGCTTGACACGGGCTGGGAGCTGTTCGGCAAGTATTTCACCAAGGCCGAGACAGGTCTGAAGGAAAAACTCATTGAGAAATACTGGAAAGAAAAAGCATAAACCATGGCCATTAAATTCCAATATAACAAGACCTCGCTGAACGAGCTGAACAAACAGCTCAAGACGCGTACTCGTGCCCTGCCCACGCTGAAGAGCAAGGAAAGTGCGCTGCGCCTTGAGGTGAAGAAAGCCAAGGAGCGTTCGGAGGGGCTTGTCGAGCAACTAGAGGCCGAACTCAAGTCGTATGAGTACATGGCCCGGCTTTGGAATGAATTTGAGCCAGGACTGGTTTCGGTGACCGATGTCAAGTTGAAGACCGTCAAGATTGCAGGTGTGCCTGTGCCGGCCTTGGAGGAGGTACTGTTCGATGTGAAGGACATCAACCTCTTCACCAAGCCCATGTGGTATGCCGACGGCGTGCAGATTTTGAAGAACCTTGCACAGCTGGGCATCGAGTCGGAGGTCTATACCGAGGTGAGTCGTATCTTGGATTACCAGCGGAAGAAGACCACTCAGAAAGTCAACCTTTACGAGAAGGTGCAAATTCCTGGCTATAACGAAGCCATACGTAAGATCAAGCGATATATGGAAGATGAGGAGAACCTCTCCAAGGCTTCGCAGAAAATCGTGAAAAATAAACACATAGCAGAAGAGGAGGCAGAAGATGGTAACTGAAATGACGAAATATGATTTCATCCTGCTGAGCGGCGACGCCGATGCTTTCCTCGAGAAGCTGCAATCGGTGGGCGTGGTTGACATCACCCGCTCGCTGAAGCCTATCGACGAGAAATCGGAGAAACTGTCGGCTCGCGCAGATATCTATCGTAAAGCCCTTGCTCAGTTGAAAGAGATTGAGAAGGCCGACGATCCAGGCGAGAAGCCTACCGACTTCGCTGTGGAGGTGATGGACACCGTGCGCGACAAGGATGCCATCGCGGCCCAACTGCCGCAACTCTACAAGGATGTGGAAGACCGCAAACCTTGGGGACAGTTCGATGCCAAGAGTTTCGACCGCCTCAAGGAGAACGGATTGAAGCTTCACTTCTATAAGGCGAAGGCCATTGAGCCAGCCTGGAAGGAGCAATATGCCTTGAGCGAGATCTCGAAAGTGGACGGCTACAGCTATTTCGTGGTGGTTTCCGAAAGCGACGACTACGACTTCCCGCTAAAGGAATTGCCTGCCCCCGAGAGCGACTTTGCCGCCATTGAGAAGCAGATTGCCGACTTGGAGGCGCAGGTGAAGCAAAAAGAGCATCGCTTGGCCCAACTGAAATGGCATGAGCCCGTGCTACAAGCCGAGTTGGACAAGACATTGTCGAAACTCGATCTGCATCTGGCACACGTGTCGGGTGAGAAGGCTGCCGAGGACTACTTGACGGTCTTCGAAGGCTTTGCCCCTGCGGTGAACGAGCCCGCTCTGCGCGATATGCTTGAAAAGGAGAACGTCTTCTATCTGGAGAACAAGGCCAAGGTGGATGACAATCCTCCCATCAAGCTGAAAAACAATAAGTTCGTGTCGATGTTTGAGTTACTGACCGACATGTACGGCCGACCCAAATACGACGAGTTCGACCCGACGGTGTTCATCTCTATCTTCTTCATGCTCTTCTTTGCCTTCTGTATGGGCGATGCGGGTTATGGCCTCGTGCTCATCCTCGGCAGTTTGGCGCTGAAGAAGAAACTGGGTAAGATTGCGCCACTGGGCATCACCTTGGGTATTGCCACCACCATCATCGGCGTGTTGTTCCATACCTTCTTCTCCACCGACATGTTGGAGTGGACTTGGATTCCCGACGTGGTGAAGAAGTGCATGGTGCCTAAGGAACTGTTCGGATTCGACGGCACAATGGTTTTGGCCATCATCGTCGGTATCGTGCACATCTGTCTCGCCATGATTGTGAAGACCTACCAGAGCACCAAGGTGAAAGGCTTTGCCAACTCCTTGGGTACCTGGGGTTGGACTTTGCTCATCGTGGGCGGCATCATTGTGGGCGGTCTCGCCCTGATGGGTGTGATGGATAAGGCGGTGACCAAGTGGGTCGTCATCATTTTGGGTGGCCTCTCCGCTTTGGGCATCTTCTTCCTCAACGACCTGCACCGAAATCCTTTGCTCAATGTGGGCTCGGGCTTGTGGGAGACCTACAACACGGCCACGGGCTTGCTCGGCGACGTGCTGAGTTACCTGCGTCTGTATGCCTTGGGTTTGGCGGGTGCCAAGCTCGGCGAGGCCTTCAATGCCATCGGCACACAGGCTTTAGGCGACGGCGGTGTCGGTTGGGTGTGGTTCATCCTCATCGTGGTCATTGGTCACGTGCTTAACATCGCCATGTGCATCTTAGGCGCATTCGTGCATCCCTTGCGACTCAACTTCCTTGAGTTCTTCAAGAATTCGGGTTATGAGGGCTCTGGCAGAAAATATAAACCTTTACAATCATAAAGACGCGAGACTACAAGACTGCGGGACTACGGGACAAGCCAATCCCCGAAGTCTCGAAGTCCCAGAGTCCCGAAGTCAAAAAGTCGATAACAACAATTAAACAAATCAACAAATAAACAATTAAACATCATGTTAGAAACAGTATTAGGTTATCTCGGTCTCGGCCTCGTGTTGGCCTTGGCAGGTATCGGAAGTTCAATCGGCACTTCGACGGCGGGCAACGCTGCCGAGGGCGGTCTCAAGAAACGTCCTGAGGCATCGGGTAATTTCATGGTGCTGTCGGCACTGCCGGCCACCCAGGGTATCTACGGCTTCGTGGCTTTCTTCATGCTCCTCAACAAGATGAGAGCTGGTGAGCTGTCGGGTCTCATCGTGTTTGGCGTGGGTCTCTGCGTGGGTCTCGCCTGCATGATCTCAGCCATCCGTCAGGGACAGGTTTGCGCCAACGGTATCGTCGGCGTGAGCCAGGGTCACGACGTGTTCACCAACACGCTGATCTACGCCGCTCTGCCTGAGTTCTACGCTATCTTGGGTCTTGTGGGCGCACTGATGGTGTAATACCGATAGGACAACCATTCAAAAGCAAAGGCGACTCCGATTTGGGGTCGCCTTTGGTGTTTTTATAAATCGTCTTTCAACCGCTCAATCATCCGTCGTTCCTTCTTCGTCGGACGGCCTGAGCCGCGATCACGCCATTCGGCCTTGTAGGCGTGCATGAACTCGATGCGTTCGTATTCCTCCTTGGGCGTGAGGTCGTTGTAGACCTCGGGCACCTGCTTGGCGGAGACGCGGTTCTTGATGACGGTCTTCACTTCCACCACCTTGTGCAACTGTTCGATCTGCACTTGGATGACATCGCCCACCTTCACCTCACGAGAGGGCTTCACGGGGTTGTCGTCCACCTTCACCTTGCCACCTTTGATGGCATCCACGGCCAGACTGCGCGTCTTGAAGAGACGCGCCGCCCACAGCCATTTGTCAATTCTTATTGGTTCTTCTTTGTTTTCCATTATTTTGACTTCGGGACTTCGGGATTTCGGGACGCGGGTCTATCCATGTCTCGTAGTCCCGCAGTCTCGTGGTCCCGTGTCAATAAACTACTTCTCCTTGAAAATCAACTGAATCGGAACGCCATTGAAGTCCCATGTCTCGCGGATCTTGTTTTCCAGGAAACGTTTGTAGTTTTCCTTCACGTCCTTGGGTAGGTTGCAGAAGAAGATGAACTGGGGAGCGATGCTCTTCAGTTGGGTGATGTACTTGATCTTCAGGAAACGACCGCGCGAGGCTGTCGGCAGCGGCACGGAGTTGATGAGTTCCTGCATCTTGTCGTTCAGCTCGCGCACAGGGATGCGGCGCTCGCGGTTCTCATAGACCTTGTGAGCGGTTTCCAGCACCTTATAGATACGTTGCTTGTTGATGGCCGAGGTGAAGATGATGGGGTAGTCGGTAAAGGGTGCCGTTCTGGAGCGTATCAGCTCTTCGTAGGTCTTGTGCGTGTTGGAGTCTTTCTCCACGAGGTCCCACTTGTTGACGACCATCACCAGGCCTTTCTTGTTCTTCTCGATGAGGCGCAGGATGTTCATGTCCTGGGCCTCGAAGCCTTGTGTCGCGTCGAGCATCAGGATGGCCACGTCGCAGTCTTCGATGGCGCGGATGGAACGCAGTACGCTGTAAAACTCTATGTCTTCTTCCACCTTGCTCTTTTTGCGCAGACCGGCGGTGTCGACGAGCATGAACTCCATGCCGAAGGCCTTATAGCGTGTGTAGTTGGCGTCACGGGTCGTGCCAGCGATGTCGGTGACGATATGACGGTCGGTGCCAAGGAAGGCATTGATCAATGAAGATTTTCCTACGTTGGGTCTACCCACCACGGTGAACTTGGGCAGGTCGGTGTCGAAGTCGGTGGTGTCGGAGGGCAGTAGCTCACAGACTTTGTCCAAAAGTTCGCCGGTGCCTGTGCCAGTCATGGCCGACATCGGGAAAGGCTCACCCAGACCCAAGGCATAGAATTCACCTGCCAAGATTTCCTTGTTGGGTTCGTCTATCTTGTTGACAGCCAATAAGACAGGCTTCTTCTGTTGTCTTAAGATGACTGCCACGTCCTCGTCGAGGACGTGCAGACCCTCGCGACCGTCGACGATGAAGACGATGACATCAGCCTCGTCGATGGCCAAGTCCACTTGCTTGCGGATTTCTTCTTCAAAGATGTCGTCCGACCCTACCACATAACCGCCCGTGTCGATGACGGTGAATTCCTTTCCATTCCAGTCGCTCTTGCCGTAGTGCCTATCGCGCGTCACGCCGCTCGTCTCTTCCACGATGGCCATACGCTGCTTCAGCAGACGGTTGAACAGCGTCGATTTTCCCACATTGGGTCTCCCCACAATTGCTACAATGTTTGACATAATGCTTTGAATTTAAAATCGGCTGCAAAGGTAAGGATTTACAGGCAATTATGGTGTCTTTGGAGAGAATTTTGTCAAATTTGTATCACAATTCAAATTATTTGTATTACTTTTGCACACAATTAACAGCAATATTAAGTTATTATGGCAACAACAATCCAAAGAAAACAAACATCTTTCCGTCTGCGAACCGACTTGTTGGATCTCATGAAACAGGATGCCGAAAGAACAAACAGGACACTCAATAACTTCTTGGAGAGCCTGTTATTGGACTATTATTACAATGAGCCTAACGAAGTCACCAAATCTGCGATAGAAGAGGCGATGTCGGGGCGTAATAGGAATAAAGTTTACACAGATGTTGATGAGATGCTGAATGATATTCTTAATGAAGAAGAGGAATGAAAACGCTGCAACCCACTACGCAATACCGGAAGGATTTGAAGCGGTATAAGCATCAGCCTAAGAAACTAGCCGATCTAACAGCATTACAAAAGCTCATTCAAAACGAGCAACCTATTCCTTCGGAGTATCTGTCTTATCCGCTTCATGGCAAATACAAAGGTTGCATCGAGTGTCATGTCCAAGGTGATTTCCTTTTAATCTGGTTTGACCCGAAGAGCAATGTCATCGAGTTGGTCAGATTAGGTTCACATTCCGAATTGTTCGGGAAGAAGTAATATCTTTCTACGCCTCGTATCCGAATCTTTTCAGTTCCGCTTCGTTGTCGCGCCAGTCTTTATCGACCTTGACGAAAAGCTCAAGGAAGATTTTCTTTCCCGTAAACTCCTCAATGTCAGTACGTGCCTGCATTCCGAGTTTTTTGATAGCACTGCCGCCCTTGCCGATGATGATGGCCTTCTGCGAGTCGCGGGCCACATAGATGACGCTGCGGATATGGATGCGGTGCTCGGTCTCTTCGTAGCTCTCCACCTCGACCTGCACGGAGTAGGGGATTTCTTGTTGGTAGTTGAGCAAGATCTTCTCGCGGATGATCTCGGTGATGAAGAAACGCATCGAGCGGTCGGTAAGCTCATCCTTGGGGAAATAAGGCGGGCATTCGGGCAACTTTTCGAGGATTTGCTTGAAGATGAATTCCACGTTGGCATTGTATTGCGCCGAAAGCGGGAACACGGTGGCGTTGGGTAGGGTCTCGCGCCATTGCTCCACGGCCTGTTCCACCTGTTCCTGTGTGGAGAGGTCTATCTTGTTGATGAGCACGAAGACAGGGATGTCGGTCGTCTTCAGCCTTTCGACAGTCTTTTCCTCTACCTTCTTGTCGGTGATGTCAACCACAAAGAGGATGAGGTCGGCATCGATGAGGGCCACGTTGACGAACTGGTTCATCACCTCGTGCATCTTGTAGGCTGGATCCTTGATGATGCCGGGTGTGTCGGAGAAGACAATCTGGAAGTCATCGCCATTGACGATACCAAGAATACGGTGGCGGGTGGTCTGCGCTTTGGAGGTGATGATGGAGATTTTCTCGCCTACGAGCTGATTCATGAGGGTGGACTTGCCCACATTTGGGCGTCCTATAATGTTGACATAGCCTGCTTTATGCGTCATAATGAAAAATTTTTCCTGTTTTTTGCCTTGCAAAGAAACAAAATTATTATTTTTGCAGCCGATTTCGGGAGCGAAATTTTTGTTTTCCGAGATTTTTCGCACGATGCGGGGTAGAGCAGAGGCAGCTCGTCGGGCTCATAACCCGGAGGTCGGAGGTTCGAATCCTCCCCCCGCTACCAACGATAAGGATGGCTTGGCCATCCTTTTTTCGTTTCTATTGTTTCTCTTGAAGCGCTTGTCGAAGACACGCTATCTTATTTACTTCACACTGCAGTGTGGGGTAATCAGCGCAGTCCCCCTCTATCACTACGCTACATCAGACTCTATGCGTCCCAGTAGCGTGTCTCCGACACGCCATAGAGATGTCTCGATAGGTGTCATCCCCACACTATATGTGGGGTAAATAGAATGGTGTGTCTCCGACACACGGTCTGTACTATTGCCTAAGTATAGCCACAGCCTGCACCGTTGAGTCCTTCCCACGATACAAGATGTCAACCTTAAAGTCAGCTGCCTCGGTATAGATGTAGAGCGGTAGGACCTCGTCCAGCTTGGGCTCGTAATCGAAATGCAGGTGGATGGCTGTGCCTGAGAGGTAGTTCTCGTCGGGCTGCAAGGCATCGGCGGCATCTAAGGGACGGATGGAGAATACAGGGTCGGCCATCACGAGGGCACGCGGCAGCTCGATGCTGAGCGTGTTGTCGGGGTGGCTGAACCAGCCTTTGATGGATTTCCAGGTGCTTCTCTCTTCGGTCGGATCGACCTCGGGAGGCAACACGGTGATGCCTGTGCACAAGGTCTGCTGCAGTTTCTGCGGCTCCAGCGAGTAGCTGCTGAGGTATTCCTCGCGGTCGCGCTGCTGCCATGCGTTGAGGTTGCTGTTGTCGCCACGGTTGGGCGCAAGGGCTTTGGCCTGCTTGTATTTCACCTCGTCGATCCAGCAGATGCGGTCGTCGGTCATGGCGATGGCGCGGATGCGGGTGATGTCGTCGTAGTTTTTGTCTTGATAGCTCAGTTCGACCACGTCGAGGTCGGCGGTGGTATGAGGCTCGATGACGCTTTGCGTCTTGGGCACTTTCACCACGTCGTATTCGTCTTTGTACATGTCCGTGTAGTGGATGCAGAGGAAGACGCGCACGTTCTCGAGTCGCAGGTCTGAACGGTTGCTGAGGCTGACACGCACCTCGCTCTTGTCTTTCCAGAAGACCCAACTCGAAGTGGGTTCAACGCTGACGTCGATATACGACTGTTCGATGAGCAGGCTCTTGAAGGGACCATAGAGGTTTTCCTCGCAAAACTGCATGTCGGAAAGCAGCTCATCGTAGATGCCTTGGTTGCCACGGCGGAAGAAGTGGTTGAAGATCTCCTTGCGGCTCTCGTCCATGTCGCCTTGGCTGGCATGGTAGCGCGCCTTCTGCAGGTTAGGGCTGAAGAGGCCATAGCCTTCCATGGTGGAGGCATAGAGGCGGCGCAGGTATTGTCCTTCTTGGGTTTTGGTCAGGTAGGTGCGCATGTTGTAGGCATCGAGCATGTCGGTGAGTCGCTCGGCTTGCCGTGGGTATTCCACGGAGGCTTGATGGAAGCGCAGCATGGCGGTATTTTGGTCGCCCAGCTGCTGATAGAGCAGACCTTCAAGCATGAGTGCCGGTGCGGTGCGGGTGGGGTAGAGCTCGGTGTAACGTTTCAACATGTCGTCGGCTTGACGCTGTTTCACGCTCATCGGCAGTTGAGGCAGCTCTTCTTCCTCGTCGTTGGGTTGCGGCTGTCCAGTCTCGATGTCGTTCATGCTGATGCTGGGCTTGGGTTGGGTCTCAGAAGCGCTTTCAAGGATGAGTCCCATCGACTGCAGGAGCATGGCCTCGGCGTTGTTGGGATATTTGTCGAGGATGTTTTGGGTGTGTTCCAGTGCTTCATCGGCCCTGCCGCCATAGAGGTCCAAGTAGGCGCGGTCTTTCTCGACGCAAAGGGCATCATACTCTCCCATGTATTTCTTGTAGATGGGAACGTAGTATTCCAGATAGTTGCGGTACGACTCGCGCAGGAGGTCGAGGTCTTCACGAATTTGTGCCTTCAGCTTGTTGTCTTTCTCGTATTGGGCGAAGGCTTCGTCGAGGCTTTTTTCGATGTCGCCACCCGATGCCAAGTGGAAGAGGGCGAAGATGTCGCTGTGCATCATCATGATCAGCTCAACGAGGGAGGTGTCGCCCATCAGGTTTTCGCTGCCACGGGCCACACTGCGCATGAGCATCCAGATGTTGCTCAGTTTTTCGTCTTGCTGTTGCAGCTTGTAGGTGTATTCCAGCAGGGGAAAGAGCTTGCGTTTGGCTTCCAGCACGTCGGGGGCCACGCCCGTGTAGTCCTGCTTAGCCATGTAGTCGAGGAAGTCGTCGAAGCTCTCGGCATGCATTTGTGCCAGCTCCATGGCGTTGATGACGCGGATGGTCTGCTCCAAGTCGTAGGGCGCATCCGACTGTAGCTGCTCTTGACTGCTGAGGTTATCGTAGGCCTCAACAAACTCGTCAATCGGCTGGTAGTCGTCGAGGTCCATCGAAAGGAGATCGATGCCTTTGGTAGGGTGGCAGCCCACGCCCGCCACAAGCATAAAAAGCATCACGGCAAAGGCCGCAATGCTTTTGTATGGAACTGGTTTGGACATGATGATGATTGTTCGGGTTGTCTTTATTCTTGTTGGATTAGACCGAGATTGGTGAGGCTGCCGCCTATAGCGCCATCGATAGTGATGGTACCGGTGGCGAAGAACACGTTGACTTCGCCATCGCCATGGCAGGTTCCGTCAAGCATCAGTTGATCGTCAACCAGCGTGGCTGTGAGGTTCAGGTTCATGACCATCGTGGGCGAAATGGAGAATCCATTCATTTGATAATTGAAAGAATAAGGGACATCGGTCAACGCTATGATGACTTTGTCGCCTTCCACGGTTCCCGTGACCGTCGATTCCTGGCCATTCACATTGAATACGACGACGACTTCATCCACAGTCTCACCTTCAGAGATGCTAAGGATGACTGGTGTCTCGTTGTCGGTGACCTCTTGTTGTATGGGATCCATGCCTGCAACGCTGGCTTCCATGGTGCCGTTGAAGAGGACGTTGCCTTGGTATTCGCCTAAGAAAATGGCACAGGGCTTTTCGTTGCAGAGGATTTCGAAGCTCTTGGATGCGGTTTGTCCTGCGTAATCGGTGACGGTGCCAGTGATGGTCACAGTGCCGCTTGTCCTGAGAACGAAGTTGTGCTTGCAAACGTATGGTGCCACGGGCTCGTCCTTTTGACTGTTGAGGTCGTCGGTATAGGTGACCAAAACGGTGCCATTTTGCGAGAGGGTGATGTCGATTTTGGCCAAGCTCTCGCCTGTGGCCGTGAAGCCGACCACAAATTCGTCGCCAGAATACACTTGGGCGTTTTCAGTCACGCAACCTTCGCCATCAAAGATGTTGATGGTAGGAGCAATTGGGTCTTTCTTGCAGCTGGCAAAGAGCATCAGTCCGATGCAGCAAACCAGGAAAAATGTGGATTTCTTCATGATGATATGTGTTTTTAGTTATTGTTTTACGAGTTTTCCCGTCAGCGTTCCCGACACTTCTTCAAAGATCTGCTCTTGACCCATGAAGGTGGCCGATCCATTGCCCGTAAAGGAACCTGTGATGTTCAAGGTGTCGCTCTCGGCTTTGGTGCCCTCCAGTTGCAGGTCGAGGTTGAATAGGTAAGGGTTGCTGAGTTGATGCGTTTCGTCAATGACAAGGTGGAGGGGGTCGAAGGTGGCCTTGTCGCTTGTCGCAGTTCCCATGGCTTGATGTGTCTCGTCGTCAACGGTCATGGAGGCGATAAGAGCATTGTTTTCCGTGCCTTTGGTGATGACCATGCCGATGCCGTCGATGGGGAAGGCCATGCCGGTTTGCTCCTGGTTGTTCATCGAGGTGATGGTGAGCGTGAATTGGCCGAGATAGTCGCCAATATAATCGGCGGTGTAGTCAACGGGTTCGGGCGTAGGCTCGGGTTCGGGTTTTGTGCAGGCTGTAAAGAGGACTGCAAGGCTGCATAGTGCAATGATGATTCCTTTTTTCATAAAATTAGAATTAGAGTATTTAGTTATTAAAGTAGGTTGCTGAGCCTGTCGAAGCACCGTCGTTCTATGATCGGCCCTTCGACGGGCTCAGGGACCTAAACTATTCTACAGTGCAAAAATAAGACCAATTTGTTTTAGTTAAACGCTTTTTCTGTAAAAAATCGTATTTTTGAGCCTCATTTTGTGTCTATGAAGAAGAAATGGATCCCCTGGGTAGTGGTGCTTGCCGTTTTGGCACTAGGTATGGTGCTGCTTTATGTACTTGGTCCCGTTGAGGGTCCGATGCCGCTGTGGATGTCGATCCTGCCGCCTTTGGTGGCCATCGCGATGGCTTTATTAATAAAAGAGGTGATTTCGTCGCTCTTTGTCGGCATCCTGACGGGCACCTTCCTCATGGCCTTGTATGGTGGGGCGAGTCCTGCCTCGGCCTTGGGTGGCGGACTGCTACGTGTGGTCGATACCTACGTCGTGGGCTCGTTGTTCGACGCCGACCATGTGACGATCATCGTTTTCACGCTGCTCATTGGCGGTATGGTGCGCATCATCACAGCCAACGGTGGCATGCAGGGTGTGGTCAACTGGCTTTCGCGAAAGGCAAAAGGGGCACGCTCCGGACAGCTGATGACTTTCTTCATGGATCTTTGCATTTTCTTTGACGACTATTCTAACACGCTTGTCGTGGGCAACACTATGCGGCCCATTGCGGACAAACTCAAGGTGTCGCGCGAGAAGTTGGCCTATATCGTCGACTCCACCTCGGCGCCCGTGGTGGCCGTGGCTTTTGTGACGACTTGGATTGGTGCGGAACTGAGTTACATTCAAGACGGCATCAACGCCATTGGATTGGATGTCTCGGCTTATTCTGTGTTCTTCCATTCCTTGGCTTATAGCTTTTATCCTTTCTTGACCCTCGGTTTCCTGCTGATGCTCATCTTCAGTGGGCGCGACTTCGGCCCAATGCTGAAGGCTGAACGCAAGGCACGCATAGCTTCTTCCATGGAAACGGACATGTCGAACAGCGTGGCGAAACCTGCCCATATCATCGATGCCTTGATTCCATTGACTGTGTTGATTTTTGGCACTATCATCGGACTGATAGCCACGGGTTACGACGCCTCGGTGTGGCAGGCGGAAACGGATTTCTTCTCCAAACTCTCCGAAACCATAGGTGCAGCCAATTCCTATAAGGCTTTACTTTGGGCTTCAGTGCTCTCACTACTCACCGCCATCCTGATGACTTTGCTGCGGGGTGACATGAAGTTTGGAAAGATCATGGAGGAGATGGTAGAAGGCTTCAAGAGCATGTTCAACGCGGTGTTGATTCTGACCATGGCCTGGTCCATTGCCTTGGTAACCAAGGATATGCATACGGCCGAGTTTGTCTCACATTTGCTGGTGCAATGGTCGCTGTCACCCGTGGTGGTTCCCGTGTTGACCTTCCTCTTGGCCGCTTTGATCGGCTTCTCGACGGGCACCTCATGGGGCACGATGGCCATCCTTTATCCCTTGATTCTGCCGGCTTTGTGGCTACTCTGTCAGGAACAGGGCATGAGCGTTGATGCGACGATGCCTTTGTTCTACAACGTGGTGGCCTCGGTTTTGGCGGGCTCCGTCATGGGCGACCACTGCAGCCCGATCTCCGACACGACAATTATGAGTTCCTTGGCATCCAGCTGCAACCATTTGCAGCATGTCAGGACACAAATGCCATACGCCCTCACCGTGGGTGGCGTGGCAGTGCTGTTGGGCGTGTTGCCCACGGCATTAGGCCTGCCTTCTTGGGCGGCGTTTTTGATGGGATTTGTGGTTTTGTGGTTGGTGGTGCGTTTTGTGGGGAAGAAGGTGTGATATCTTTGCTTTTTGTATCTTTGCAGCGATGAAATGTTTGTTATCTTCATTGGTTTTTTTGATGGTGTTGACCTTAAACGCTTGTCTTCGACCAGCTAAGGTTAATGAGTCTGTGACCTCTGAACAAGGCTTAAATGTTGAAAAACCATCTCCCGAACTTACTGCCATCGACAACATGATGTGGATACAAGCTGATAGCGCGCTTGCGATAATGCTGGAGTTCGTAAATAGCCCAGAAGTGGATAGTTTAAATGTGCTTGATGGGCATTACTGTCAGTTGCTGATCTCAGAATTACTGTTCAAGAATGGCTACTCCCAAAGCAACCGAGAGGATTTGCTGCAGGCAATGGGTTATTTTGACAATTCACCACAAAACGACCACTATGCATTTCTCGATGCCCGAGCCCATTACATGAACGGCGTTGGCTATTACGAACGAGACAGTGTTGTACTTGCCGTCTCGGAATACCTGAAGGCCTTGGAGATAATGGAAGAGCATTTTAAAGCAAAGGATTTGGTTGGGAAGAAAGCTCGGTTTATGTCGCTGTCGTTCAATCGTTTGGGTGAAATTTACCAACAACAAATGTTGATTGAACCTGGAATTGCTTGCTTTAAGCAATCCATCTCCTTTTGTCAGCGAGAGCCCACGTCCATTTATGGCATTTCCATCAGTTTACAACACATTGGTATGTTGTATGACATGGCCAATCAAGCAGACAGCGCAAGCTACTATTACAATGAAGCGATGTCCCGTATGCCCGATCACGACAATGTCCATTTTAGGGATCTTCGGGCAATCATGGCCCATAATGCTTATTATTCGGGCGTTTGTTTGGATTCAGTCATGATGGATTTTTATTACCTGATCTCACATGCTTCTGATGATAGTGAAAGGTTGACTAGGTATTTGACCATTGGTGGCATCTTCTTAGATGACAAAAAGTATGATTCTGCGCGGTTCTATTTGGAAACTGTTTTTGAAAAGCAAGAGGACATTGAATCCAGGATTGTGGCTGCAGAAGAGCTATCATTCATATATCAAATGGAAGGCGATTCAATAAAAGCGCATCAATATGCCTCGTTTCTTGCTGAATATACTTTAAAGGAAATCGAAAACAAGACAATCGTATCAAGAATTTACGAGCTTTTCAAGAGCTACTCAAATAAAAAACTGGAAAAGCAAGCTAAAGAAGAACGCAAAGCAGCTGTGAACAATGTGTTGAAAATAGTGGTTCCTATAGCCCTCTTAATTGCATTGATTATCTTTATTTGGGTTAAACAAAGAGGAAAGAAACAGTTGAAAGCGCATCAAGCAGAAACAGAGAAAGTTTTAAAGGCTAAGGAAGAGCATTTTCAACAAGTAATCGAGGTAAAAGAAACTAAAGCGCAAAAAGCTTTGGAAGAAAGTGCCAAACGCCACGAAGAGGAGTTGAGACGTCAGCAGGCAGAGGTGGCAAGGAGAATTGAAGAGAAAGAAAGAAGACACGAGGAAGAGGTGAGAAGGGTTCGAGAAGCTGTCAACAGAGAAAAAGAAATACTTCAGCAAGGCCTCCAGCAACGCGAAGAACAGGTCACTGCATTAGAAAAAGCCTTAAATCAGCAACGAGAAGAAGCAGAGTTGCAACGAGAAGCTTTCCTTAAAGAGCCTATCTGCTGCAAGATTAATGAGAGCATCAGGAACTTGTACATCACTGCCAGAGAAGGTTCCCGAACAAACGTTGCGCTGTCAGAGGTAGATAGCGCTAGTTTAAGGGATGCCGTATCACGGCATTTCGATAATTTTGAGGCCGCATTGTTGAGTAAGAATCCCAAAATGAGTAAGGATGATTTACAACTCTGCCAGTTATACTTGTTGGGTTTGGATGAACGACAAATAGCTGTGTTGCAGTGCAAAACCTATTCAGCCATTAAGAAAAGAGCGAACACCCTTAAGAATTTGATGGGCTTGGAGGACAGTTTGTCTACCTATATTGCGTCATTGTTTACCTTCCGACAGGACTAATAGGTGCGAAAAGAAGAATACCTGTAGATTTGTCCGGCTAAAATTTCATGTTAATACAATAAATAAGGTCGTTATTAAGGCTAAAAAAAGCGTCTTAATCACGGCTTTTCATTTGTTTTATATTGCTGAATTTCAGATAGAAACATATATAGATCACTACATTTCCAACATAATTCCAACACGAAGTGGCTCTTGTGTTTGGCTGATGCTCTATTTTTGCCATCGACAGTTCAAACAAACAAAATTATCAACACTAAAAAACACAAAACAATGATTAAATTCAAAGAAACAATTCTGGTGCTCTGCTTGTTTTTCTCAGGAGCATTTTGTTATGCAAACGGCATGTTTAGTATGGAAAACGGAATAGTAGAAGGGAGTAAAGTAACGCTTAATAAAGCATCCCACGCTGGACCGGATAGAAGTAGTAGCATTATAGCTTCTGTCAATGGACACTTGCTCACGGTGTTGTTCAAAGAGTACCTTGGCGAAGTATTAGTGGAAGTAACTTCGGATTCGGGCGAGCCAATTGAAGGCACTGCAACCATCACGCCTACGGGTTTCCAGATTTATATTCCGCTTGCCGGCGACTATATCGTATACTTTACGCTCCCCAATGGAGACGAGTATTATGGTGAGTTTAGCGTAACTGATTGATAGACAGGTTGAATTTTAACCAAATAATCCATTATCCATTAACAAAAATTCTTAAACAATGAAAAAGTTTTTATTCAGCGTGGCCATCGTTGCCACCATCGCAGGATCTTTGATGACCTCCTGCAAGAAAGAACAGGAAACGGTTTTTAACTCAAATGAACAAACCGTAGTAAATGACCCGCAAAACGATGCTGAAGTAAATCGCATCCTTGACTTTAAGAACAAAGTCGATGAAAGGAAGCTGCATCCTGGCATGAGAAGTGGAGAAACCATGACTCTTGAAGAGGCAATGAACAATATCGTTGACCTATTTAACGTGACTTACACAGAACCCATGGAGTGCTATACATCCACAGAAAATCAGAGATTCAGCATCAGAGTCCCACTTGCAGCTGATGGGAAAATACTAGTTGACGAAGTTGTGGCAGCATATGAGCAAGCCGTGGAAGAAGCCCGTGAGGTTTATCATGCCAGTACGTTTGCCAATAAAGGTTATCGACGACTTATGGTATCCTGTGAAATTCAAAGAGATGGTGAAGTGAGTTTGGATTTCAATGGCCAGTTTGGCTCAAAAACTGACCATCCACAGCCGCCAATCCCCAATCCTCACTATGTCGGTCCATTTCAAGAAGGTGATGACTGGCATTACCTTTATGGGATGGGAAGCTGTGATGGGACACGTCTGGGTGGCGCGGATAGAATGCTTCAAGACACCCTTATGCAAGAAGTTCGTGCCCAATGGCCTGTTCCCTACGACGGAGGACGGGGTGTATTCACACATCTTGTGACAATTGATTTTGCTCCAACGGAACAAATTTCACACAATGTTTTCTATCGCAATGACATTGAAGCCACATGTATTGAGTGGCAAGAGATGAACGATCTTTTGCATTATGAAAGAGAGCTTGTTTTTGAAGTGATACCTTCAGGCTCAGAAGACCCTGTTATTGTATTACATCCGACAAACGCGTATAACTTCAGGGATTATGTGACCTCTGTAACGATTCAAGGGGAAGGTAATAATACAACATTTATCAGGCATAAAACTATTGCCGAATATGGACGTTACTTGTACATTGGTAACATCTTTGAATATAACGAACTTTAATTGCTGTTAGCTATGAAAAGAACATTGATGATCCTATTGTGTATCGTGTTTTCATCGGTATTAAATGCCCAACAATGGGAAATTGACTTCGGTGATGCCTCTACTTACACATGGTTGAATCAAGGAATCACGGATAGAGAACAGAATACTATTTTCTATGGCAGGTCAGGATATGACAAGACTGATTACTATCCCTACATTATCCGTGTGGATCAGGAGGGCAACCATCAGTCTTATGTCTTGGGTGACGAACAATTCCATAATCTGGATTATATCTCCATGGTGCAAATGGAAAACGGAGGATTCTTTATGGTGGGGGATAAAGATTACAGTTCCATATATGCCATAGTTCTTGATACGGGATTTAATGTTCTTTCATGCAAACGCTACGATAAGCCGGAAGATGCCCACTCCATAGTGGGTGGGCACCTGTTACTTGACAAAGATGGGACAGTGGTGTTGGTTGGTGTCTGCAATCATTTACATGGTGAGTTGGGCGTGTTAGGAAGCTATTATTATTGTCGCTTCGATAACAATGCTGACACCATTGCTTCCCGCTTTTATACGCCAGAAACTCAGCCGGGAATCCATGCGTATGAATACGAGTTGGATCAGTTGCTTCTGAATCCACAGGCTGATGGCTATGTGTTGCTTGGAAGAGGTATCCATGGAAAATCCATGTTGCAGTATGATCGGGATTTCAATTATGTTGGAGGCGTCCAATTGTATGCCAATCGCGAGGTGTTTTCCAATGCCTATTCTGACCTTTGGCTTTCCAACGACCGATTATTGATTATGGGTAGGGTGATAAGTTTAAATGATGACTTGCAAAGTATTGGGCTGTCTAGGGTAGGCCTTGATGGTACAATAGAGCCATTCAACAGGTTTTATTGCAAGCAAGACACCATCCTTCAATCATTAAACCAATGCATGGCGTATGCTAATGACTCAACCATTTATGGCGCAATCGGTCAATTATTGTCACTTACGGGTCCCTGTATAACCTGTATCTGTCTATTCAATACGGAAATGGAGTTGCTTGGACTTAAAGAAATCTCCACTGAAGAAACTAACCACTATTGTCCTGGTAGTATTTTCCCAACACCGGACGGAGGTTGCATTTTTTCTGTGATGGAATATCACACTTTTGGTGAAAACCATTATCATGGAAAGATCATCAAATTGTCTCGTGAAGATTTAAACCCGATACCTTGTAGCGTTAAAGAAGAGCCCAATACAACAACAAAAGCTTCGGCTTTTCCTAATCCTGCCACTACAGAGCTGAATATCAAGATTCCAAACCTGCCAGAAGGCAAACAACACCGAATTCAAATCAGCGATGCAATGGGACGAATCTGTATGAATCGCATTATTCGCGATGAAGGCAACTTGCTTTCAGTTGGCATTTCGCATTTCAGTCCTGGTGCTTACACCTATTATATTTACAATAATGAGAGTATAGTTATTACTGGAAAATTCATAAAAAACTAAAACTAAATAATCTACAATATGAACACAAACATCATCAATAAAAAAAGAACATTCGTTTTCTTAGTTGCATTGTTTTTTAGCGCAAGTGCTTTTTCGCAGGCGTTTTCATCGGGAGGAGGGTCTTCAACAGGGTATAAATCCACATTGGGCAATCAAAACACAGCCGGCGGAAATTACTCATTGGCGGCTGGATGTGGCAACCAAGCCAGTGGACAATCTTCTTTTGCCTTGGGATATGGCAATAATTCCGTGGGGCTTAATTCTATAGCAATTGGAATGTTTACCAAAAGTCAAAATTCCTACGGCATTACCATTGGCACGGGTTACAGCAACACAAAGCCCCTCAACAATAATACTTCGGGTATTATGTTGGGCTCGGGAAGTAATCTTCCTACTCTTTTCATCTCATACCAAAATATTGAGAATCGGACCGGAAAGGTTGGTATCGGTAATGTCACATCTCCCCAAGCCAAACTTCATGTTGCTGGTGATGCCAACGAGGATGCTAGCATTTTATTGGAGGCATCAAGCACGAAAAACGCCACGCTGCAATTCCGCAGTAGCAACAACAAAATCATGGTTGGTTCGGACAATGTGATGAAGTTCAATGCGTCCAACATGCAGTTTAACCCAACGGGTCAGGTGGTTGTGAACGGCGCGTTCAAGGCGACTGGGAACATCATATTGAGTGGTCTTGCAGGTACCTCAACCAAGGTGTTGGCGGTTGGATCTAACGGACAGCTGTCTTCAGTCGAATACTCTGCTCTTGGAGATAATCTCGGCGACCATATAGCCACGAAAAATATCAACTTGAACGGGAAGAAGATTGTGAACGGCACCTCTAGTATGACTGGAATCTTCGTGTCAACAGATGGTAAGGTGGGGGTTGGAACTGGTTCAGTCACGCTGACGGACGCTTTGGAGGTGAACGGGGCTGTCGCCTCAAAAGGACTGAAAATCAGCAACCTGGCAGGTTCGACATCTAAAGTGCTTATTGTCAACACGGATGGACAGGTGCAGTCTGCAAATTACTCTGCAGTGGGTGACAATATGGGTAACCACACGGCCACTCAAAACATCAATCTGAACGGGAAGAAGATCGTTAATGGGACTTCAACCAATGGCCTTTATGTTGGGACGAATGGCAATGTGAGAATTGGCGCCGGTACGGGTAATCCAAGCAAGGCCTTGGAGGTGAATGGAGTTGTGCGTTCGAAAGAAGTTCTTGTTGAAGCAACAGGATGGGCTGATTTTGTTTTCGAGGACGACTACGACCTTATGTCACTTGCTGAAATTGAACAATTCGTGAAGCAGCATGGACATCTTCCCGAGGTGCCTTCGGCTAAAGAAGTTGAAGAAAATGGCATCGGCTTGGGTGAAATGAACGCCCTCTTGCTTCAAAAAATTGAAGAAATGACGTTGCATATGATTGAGTTAGAAAAGAGACTCAAAGAATTGGAAAACCAGTAAAAAGAGAAATTGTTTTTCCTGAAGCCATTAACAAAAAAACCGAGAAAATGAGAAAACAGATTATTTTCCTAATGCTGCTGATGATAGGTGTTGGGGGATTCTCCCAAACGGAGCCGAGGCCTATTGTCGAAGAGCATTCTCAAAAAATGGATTATCAGAAATTCATACAGATTTTTTCTGATATTGATCCGAATTCAATAGTTACAGGTTTCTTGTCTGATAAATCGACCCAGCTGGTGTCTTTTAATGACTATGATGGTTCAGACAAGGCAAAAACCATTACCTATTTCAGATGGAAACAGCTTTATGATCAAGTTAGGAGCAGCCAAGTAAGGCGTGAAAACAAGCTCTTGAGCCTTGATAGCATTTACTACAGCTTTTCGAAAAAGCCAATAGCCATAAAGCAGTATGGTGCCGAGGATCCTCTAATGAATGTTAGAGAGAATGTTTGTAATGAGGAGTTTGTACCTATCGCAGTCATAGACGTTGATTACAATTCAATTAGGAAGGACGCTTTTGATAAAGACCTTCTTAGAGTTGATAATCAAAAAATCAAGGAGGGTTCAAATGTCGGCGAGTCTCCGTATGAAACCAAAAAACTATTTGCTGCCAGCGCCTTGAAAAACAAGATCTATCAAGGGCATAGTGTGAAGTTTTTGTTTGATAATGCATTTTATTTTTCAAATAAAGATGGACATAATCAACAGTATACAATTGATTTTGGGGACGGATTAGGCTTGAGAAACATTGATTTTGGACAAACCATTGATGTGAGTTATTCTTCAATCGGAAAGAAAACTATAAAACTGATGAAAACCGAACAAGGCACAATGCCAGGCTCATCAGCGGTTGAACAATTGATTGCATCTTTTTCAATCGGTATAGAAGCACTGACGGTGCCCAACTACACTTTTAAAATACCTCTAAACATTACCATTCCTGTGAATTACCCACATGGAGGTGAAAATGTAAAAGGGTCCGGTTATGTTTATACTTCTGACGGCTCACAAAATATTAGGAATCCTATTATTATATGTGAGGGTTTTGACCCGTTGAATGAAAGGGGGTGGAATGAGTTGTACACTTTGTTGAACCGTCAGAATTTCATTGAATGTATGAAAGCGAACGGATATGATTTCATTGTTCTGAATTTTACAGACGGATCAACGTACATCGAAAGAAACGCGTATCTTTTAAAAGAGCTTATTGAAAATATAAATGCAAGAAAGGTTACGCAGAACAAGCTAATCGTAGTCGGAGCAAGTATGGGCGGACTTGTGTCAAGATATGCACTTGCTTATATGGAACAGCACGGAATTAATCATGATACAAGACTGTTTGTCTCGTTTGATTCGCCTCAAAAAGGAGCAAATGTCCCCTTGGGAGCGCAGTATTGGCTTAAGTTTTTTGCTGATATGAGTGAAGTCGTAAAAGATAAATATGATAATATGCTTTGTTCGATAGCGGCTCGGCAAATGTTGGTTTACCATTCTGAATACTCACCCGATCCTACTGACAACCCTTATCGGACGGCCTTCCTTCAAAACCTTAATTCTTTGGGATACCCGTCGAATTTAAGAAAAATCGCAATAGCTAATGGGGCAGGGAATGCTTACGGCCAACGAAAGAATGACGGCACTGCTTTTTGTCCAGGAGACCAAATCATTAATTGGTATTATAGGAACTTCTGGACGGTCGATATTGATGGTAATTCATGGGCGGTTCCCAATGTAAGTCCGAGTACTACGATTTTTTATGGAGATATTGAGAGATCTTGGTTGGCCCATCTTTACCAATGGAACTTTTCAGACGATACCTTAACGATAAATATAGAAGGCACTTATCCCTATGATAATGCACCTGGTGGTACATCTGATGCAACTCAAACAATTGCAGATGGAGATACTGGGGGTTTAGGCGATATTACAACGGATATTTCAAATCATTGTTTTATCCCAACCGTAAGTTCTTTGGCAATTAACACAACAAATCTGTTCTACAACATTGCTTCAGACCCCGACATTTTATCGAAAACACCGTTTGATGCGATTTATTATCCAATCAATGATAACCAGGAACATGTTTATATTTCAGAGCCCTGTGTCAATTGGTTTAGAAATGAGTTGGTTCCTCAAAATGTTGTCTTGGATGGTGTGAATGATTCTTGGAATGTGGGGGAAGTGAGAGCGGGGAATAGCATTTCTTTAATGCCAGGATTTCATACGGTGTCGGGTAAGAATTTCCATGCTCATATTGCCCCTTTGCAGTCATGCAGTAGGGCGCCGATGACAAACTCTGAAGATGTTTCAAATGAGCATTATTCGGAGACCAACCAGATGGATATTGTGGCCGGCATGGAGGTCGGAAATAATAATGAAGCTTTAGCATCCGTTTTCCCCAATCCTACTGATGGCAAATTCCACATTCGAATTAGCAATGCCGAACAAATTGAATTTGTGGAAGTCTTTAATGTTCAGGGCACGTTAGTATACAGGAATAATAGTGTTAGAGATAATGATCTAGTTGATATTACAGATTATCCAAACGGAATGTATTTCGTAAAACTTGTAATAAATGGAAAGATTCAAACGACAAAAATCGTCAAAAACTAAAGTTATGAAGCCATTATTGTATGTACTACTTTTGATGCTATGCGTTTCTTGCAATAAAGAGGACTTTAAAAAGATTACAGTTACCGGGACGGTATCTGACATTGATAGTCCTCTTGATAGCGTAAAGGTAACACTGGAAGAGACTTGTTTTATGTGTATGGGGTCAATCCCTATTGAAACGCAGTATAGCGAGAACGGTGCTTTTAGTTTTGAATTTATGCCTCGAAAAGAGCAATCCTATCATTTGGATTTTGAAAAAGCCGGATATTATAGACGTACTTATTATGTGGATTTAAAACAAAAAGACCAGAGCTGTACTATTATAATGGAACGGAACAGGGATTGCTCAGAATAGTTGGCAATTTTGAGTTTTGAAAATGTAAGTGATGCAAGAAAAGCAATGTGTAAAATGAATCCTACAAAAAGAAGAATTAGGATCATTACGGCGATGTTTTTAATACTGGCCATCGCACTCTTTCTGTTTACAGGATACCGGAATGGGAGGCACAAAGATCTCCCTCCGGTATCCTCTCGGAAGGGGAATCCCGAGCTAAAGGGAGCCAAGATGGACACGATGGAAGAAGATACTATGGACGCTTTCTATGA
>Ga0310691_10001662_pt1 | contig 33115 bp, 30 predicted proteins | sample 176DNAGHGlowgp2_FD_203887 | JGI IMG/M metagenome (GOLD analysis project Ga0310691, IMG submission 203887) | Sheep rumen microbial communities from Palmerston North, Manawatu-Wanganui, New Zealand - 1766 DNA GHGlow gp2 (v2) (version 2) | ecosystem: Host-associated > Mammals > Digestive system >... | reverse complement strand
ATCCTTAATCTCCAGAACTACTGGTGTTACATTCTCTGCCATATCTTGTTTCCTTTCTATTCTTTAACTGTTAAACTTTGAATTTTGAACTCTATGATTATTTCTGGGCGGTAGCAAATTTTTCACTATTCACTTTTACCTTTTACCTTTTTATGCCCAATCGTTCTCGTACTTCACGTTGCCGAACTCGATAGCCTTGCAGGTGACCTCGATCTCCTCGAAGTGTCCGAGCTTGTCCTCCCACTTCTCCTCGAAGTTGATGCAGTAGCCGTTGGTGAACTTGATGGACTTCATCTCCTTGTTGGTCTTTGTCTCGAGGAACTTGATCTCGCCGTTCTTCGGGAGGCTGCGCTCTGTCATCCATGCCAGCAGGTCGGGTGTGCCGTCGTTGAGGGCCTTCACGCGGATTTTGAGCTTGCCGCCTCGGGGGATACCGGCCATCTGGCCTTCTACGTCTGTTGCCTGATTGAACTCGTAAGTCACCATCAGTACTTCTCTGTCTTTGTAACCATCAATGGTCATTGAAACTGGAGTCTTTGCCATAATTTTGTTTCCTTTCTTTAATTTTTTAATTGTTAATATTTAAATGTTTAATCTCTTTTCTTTTTTTGTCTTCAAGAACTCTTTTTGTTCCTTTTGACGATGCAAAGTTACGACGGTTTTTGGCTCATTCCAAACTTTTTCTTTCATTTTTTCTCAAAAGCATTGGACAAGGAGCCCGGCTTTGGACAAATCGCAGAAATGATGTCGATTCCTGTCCAAAGGAGGGTTTTGGGAGATGTGAATTATGGCTGGGCCTTTACCCGAAGTTTCGTCTACGGAACTCCGCGCATGTAATGGCAGTGGCGATGGCTACGTTGAGACTCTCGGCAGTATCATCAGACCGGTAACTGGGAATAAGCAAGCGGTTGTTTATGCGCCGTCGGATCTCATGCGAAATGCCGTTGCCCTCGTTGCCCATGACAATCAGTCCATGAGACGAGAGTGGCTGGGTGTAGATGTTGTCACCGTCGAGCAGGGTTCCGTAGACGGGATAGTCGGGTGGCAGGGTGTCAATGAATTGTTGCAGATTTATATATATAATGTTCACACGCGCGATACTGCCCATCGTGGCCTGCACCACCTTCGGATTCCATGCATCGGCTGTATCGTCGCTGCAGAAGATGGTGGTGATGCCAAACCAGTCGGCAATGCGAATGATGGTACCCAAGTTGCCCGGGTCTTGTATGCCGTCGAGGGCGAGGAACAAACCTTTAGGGGCTTGAAGTCGGGCAGAGGTGCCCGTGGGGTTCTCTGGGATGGGAAAGAGGGCAAGCACTTGCTGGGGGTGCTGCTGGAAGCTGAGGCGTCGGAGCTCGTCGTCGGTGACCTCATAGATACTTGATGCATGAGAACTGATGGCCGAACTGTTATTTGCGAACCATTCAGCTGTGGCATAGAGGGAGTGGGGCCTGAAATGGTCGAGAAGATCGCCAACCACCTTCGTTCCCTCGGCTACGAAGAGGTGCTCGCTGCGGCGGAACTTCTTCTGTTCCAGCTGATGGACATACTTGATCTGATTCTTACTGATCATAAGCAACTGTTTATGCTGATTTTCACTGCAAAGGTACACAAAAAAGCCATAAATGAAGCAGATAACAAGGAAAAGAAATAAAAAAAACAAGGATAACCTGTGCAATATGCGGTAAATTGTGTAATTTTGCACATGATTATTGTAAAGGCAGATGAAGAAGACGCTTTTTTCACATGGTTTGGCTCTCGCAGCAGGCGTAGTGCTGCTGTGTGGTTGCTCGGCCAGTAGGCATCTGCCAGAAAACACATACATGTTGAACAAGGTGCGCGTAGTGACCGATGGTAAGTACAAGGACATAAACACCACGGCGATGAAGGAATACGTGCGCCAGAAGTCTAACAGCCGGTGGCTCTCTACGTTCAAGGTGCCGCTTGGCATCTATTGTCTTGCCGGAACCGACAGTTCGGGAGTGAACCGCATACTGCGCTCTTTGGGAGAGGCTCCGGTGGTGTATGATACACTATTGGCGCGGTTCAGTTGCGAAGATCTGAAGCAGGCGCTTGAGAACAAAGGCTACTTGGACGCCGAAGTATCGATGTATCTCGACAAGCACAAACGGAAGGTGAGTGCCATCTACGTCCTTCGTCCGGGGCCAGCCTATACCATCAGCCACTATGAGACCGACATCCGCGACTCTGTCATCGCCGACATCCTGTCGAGACGGGAAAGTACGCTGCGCAATGGCATGCAATTCAGCGCCGAGGCACTCAATACAGAGCGAAGTCAGATCACGTCTTACCTGCAGAACCGGGGCTACTTCAGGTTCCACAAGGAGTTCATCAGCTACCGTGCCAGGAAGAATCCTCGTGAACACAGTGTGAACCTCTCGCTGGTATTGCAAGCCTATCGCCGTACCTCTGAGGATAGTAGTAGCCTGCACAATCGCTATACGGTGAGAGACGTGATCTATCAGAGCGGTAATGTGGGCGATACGACCATCCACCTTCGTGATCATGTGCTAAGGGAGAATACGTTTATCAGAGAAAGAGAATACTACTCGGCTGCCGACCTGCAGAATACCTACAACCACTTCGGTCGGCTGAGTGCGGTGAAGTACACAAACATCAGCTATGAGCAGGTGCCTGACACCACACTACTCGATGCAACCATCCAGATACAGACCAACAAGCCCTCGACCATCAGCTTCCAGCCGGAGGGCACCAATACCGCCGGAGACCTCGGTGCTGCAGCCTCGCTGACCTATCAGAACCGGAACCTCTTCAAAGGCTCTGAAATGCTGAGCGTGCAGCTGAGAGGCGCTTATGAGGCCATCCGCGGACTGGAAGGCTACAGCAATCAGGACTTCTTTGAATACAGCCTTGAAGGACGATTGTCATTTCCGAGATTCATCGTACCCTTCCTGAGTTCCGATTTCAGGCGAGGTATCATTGCCAGTAGTGAGGTGTCGCTGCTCTACGACTCCCAGGACCGTCCGGAATTTCTCCGACGCGTGCTCTCAGCAGGCTGGCACTACCAATGGAAGCCGCAGAACAGCTTCCACAGCTATCGCATGGATTTGATAGATCTGAACTACGTGTTCATGCCTTGGATCAGTCAGACCTTCCGCGAAGAGTATCTTGACAATACCTCCAACTCGAATGCCATCTTGAGCTATAACTATGAAGACCTGCTTATCATGAAGATAGGTTTCGGCTATGCCTATAACAACGGCCGCACAGCGCTCAAGACGAACCTAGAGACAGCAGGCAACCTGCTGGACTTCTATGCTCATACCTTCGACACATCGCAGAACAGTCTCGGGCAGTCTGTGGTGTTTAACATCGCTTTTGCCCAGTACGTAAAAGCCGACGTGGACTTTATCCATCGGTTGTATGAAGGTGACAACAGTCAGCTGGTGTTCCATGTGGGGCTCGGTGTGGCCTATCCTTATGGCAATAGTAGGGTGCTGCCTTTTGAGAAGCGCTATTTTGCTGGCGGTGCCAACAGTGTGAGAGGTTGGAGCGTAAGGAGTCTGGGACCGGGAAGTTACAAAGATAAGGACGGAAGGATTAACTTCATTACGCAGACGGGCGACATGAAACTAGACTTGAATCTGGAGTATCGCTCGCACCTGTTTTGGAAATTCAATGGCGCCCTGTTCCTCGATGCGGGCAATATCTGGACTCTCCGTTATTATCCCGAACAGGAAGGGGGCCAACTGAAGTTGTCGAGACTGCTCGATGACATGGCTGTAGGCTACGGTCTGGGACTTAGACTGAACTTTGACTATTTCATCTTGCGTTTCGACCTGGGCATGAAGGCTGTCAACCCTGCCTATGAGGACGATGACACCCACTATCCGCTGATCCATCCCAAACTGAGCAGGGATCTGGCATTTCATTTTGCCGTAGGACTGCCATTCTGAGCCATGAATTTTAAGAATTTCATAAATGAATTAAAGAAGAATAGTTAAAAAACAACAAGGCGGCAGCAAATTCTTCACTCTTCACTCTTCACTCTTCACTTTTTGTAGTACCTTTGCACGAAAATAGAAAAGATATGTTAAAATTTGTGTCGTTTGGAAGCGGTAGCAGCGGTAATTGCTATTATCTCGCTACTGCCACTGACGGACTGATGATAGATATAGGTGTAGGCATACGCACCCTGAAGAAATATTGCAAGGACTATGGCATCTCGCTCCAGACGGTGAGAAATCTGCTTATAACCCACGACCACGCCGACCACATCAAGTCTGTTGGCTCGTTCAGTGGTGACTATCGGGTGCCAGTCTATGCCACGAAGCGCGTGCATCAGGGTATAGACGTTAACTACTGCACCAAGCGCAAGGTGGCCGATAGCATGAAGAAACTGCTGAAGGTAGGCGAAACGGTGACCATAGGCGAATTCACGGTTTGTCCCTTCGCAGTGCCTCACGACGCCAGCGAGAACGTGGGTTTCGAGATACAGGTTGAGGGCGTTGATTTCGTGATCATCACCGATGCTGGGTCGGTGACCGATGAGATGAAAGACATTATCGCACATGCCAATTACCTGGTAATCGAGGCCAACCACGACGTAGAGATGGTTAAGAGTGGTCCCTATCCGGAGTATCTCAAGAAGCGCATCCTCAGCCATAATGGCCATCTGTCGAATACAGACTGCGGGCATGCCATTGCAGAGAATATGTCGGAGCATCTGCGCCAAGTGTGGCTCTGCCATCTTAGCGAAGAGAACAATCATCCGGAATTGGCTCGTAAGACTGTAGAGGCTGTGCTGCGAAGCTATGGCATAGTGCCGGGGAAGGACTTGAAACTGGAAGTGTTGCGCAGGCAGATGCCTACGGGAGTGTATGAGTTGGAATCAAAAGAAATAAGATAAAGATGAAAGAAGTAATCGTGAAGGATGCTGACCTGCGGCAGGCAGCTGAGGAGGGTATGGATGCCTTTCTTGGCGTGTTTGTGAAGGCCACCTACGAGAGTATTGGTGGAGTACTGACGGCAGAGACGATGCAGGAACTTAATGCTGACCAAACGACACTCCTTGCTTGGGATATTCTGCATCAGGAGGTGATGGATGGCGGCTTTGTACAGTTAATCCATAATGGCTATGGCACCTTCATCTTCAAGAACCCTTTTGCCAAGGCTGTCAAGTTGTGGGGACTCCAAGGGCTGTCTAAGCTGATCTATGAAGGTCACACACTGTGGCTCAAGCATCGGCAAAAGATTGAGAAGGATCTGACAGAGGACGAATTCATGGCACTCTTCGAGCAGTTGCCTGAGTTTGACGACCTTGATGACACTTTTGTAGAGAATGAAGAGGAGTGGACGGCTGATATCGCCCACTATGTAGACGAACACCTAGAGAACTTTGCAACCATTAGATGAACAAGACCGAAGAACAACTTAGGAAAAAGAGTCCCGTACAGATAAAGAACAAGAAGGCCTCGTTTGAGTACTTCTTCATAGAGACCTTCACAGCAGGCATCGTGTTGACGGGTACGGAAATCAAGAGTATCCGTCTAGGCAAGGCCAGCCTGGTGGATACTTATTGTCTGGTCGTCAACGGTGAACTTTGGGTTAAGGGCATGAGTATTAGTCCTTATTTCTATGGTTCATACAATAACCATGAAATGAAGCGCGACCGCAAGCTGCTGCTCACGAAGCGTGAGATACGTCAGTTGGCCAGCGCGACGAAACAGACGGGTTATACTATCGTGCCCCTGTTGGTGTTTATCGACGACAAGGGACGGGCGAAGATGGATATCGCCCTCTGCAAGGGTAAAAAAGAGTTTGACAAGCGTCAGACAATGAAAGAGAAAGAAGACCGCCGCGAGATGGACAGGGCAATGAAAGTTTATAAGTAGTTCATAGTTTTTTCGTGAAAGGACTTAACGATATCATAAAAGAACGGATTCTGATTCTCGACGGAGCGATGGGTACGATGGTCGGGGCTGTGATGGGCAAAGTAGGCAATACCGACGAACTGAACCTGAGCCACCCTGAGATTATCGAGGATATCCACCGTAGATACTTGGAGGCTGGTGCCGACATCATTACCACCAACACGTTTAGCAGCCAGCGCATTTCGCAAGCTGACTACTGTCTGGAGGATCAAGCCAGAATGATGGCTTTTGAGGGAGCACGCATCGCCAGAAGAACAGCTGATGCCTATGCCACCGAAGAGAAACCGCGTTTTGTGGCTGGTTCCATCGGACCTACTAACAAGACACTTTCCATGTCGCCTGATGTGAGCAATCCTGCCATTCGTGAAATTACTTACGAAGAACTTCTTTCTGCCTATGCCGAGCAGGTTGACGGACTGATGGAGGGTGGGGTAGATGCCTTGCTCATAGAGACTATCTTCGACACGCTGAACGCAAAGTGCGCCGTTGATGCCGCCCTGCAGGTGATGAAAAGGCGGGGACAGGAACTGCCCATCATGCTCTCAGTGACTATCAGTGACCTGGCAGGGCGTACTCTCAGCGGTCAGACGCTCGAGGCATTCCTTGCTAGCATGAGCACTTATCCCATCTTCTCAGTGGGGCTGAACTGCTCGTTTGGTGCCGACCAGATGAAACCATATCTGCAGACTTTAGCCCGTAAAGCCCCCTATTATATCAGTTGCTATCCGAATGCCGGACTTCCCAATGCTTTAGGCCTCTACGACGAGACACCTGAGAGCATGGCGATGAAGATGGGGGAACTCGTAGACGAAGGTCTAGTGAATATCATAGGCGGCTGTTGTGGTACTACTGATGAGTTCATTAGGCTTTATGCTCCACTGGTTCGTGGAGTGAGGAGTGAGGAGGGTGGCGTGAGGAAAAGTGAAAGTTGGAAAAAGCCTCATGTTTGTGCTCCGAAACCTCAGGAAATGTGGCTCTCTGGCTTAGAACTGCTCGAAATAGGAGAATACACATCTCATTCTACATCTCATCATCCACACACTTCGAATTTTGTCAATGTCGGAGAGCGTTGCAATGTAGCTGGTTCTCGCAAGTTCCTACGGTTGATCAATGAAAAAAAGTACGACGAGGCACTAGGTATCGCCCGTAAACAGGTGGCTGATGGTGCTCTTGTTATCGATATAAACATGGATGACGGCCTGCTCGATGCCAAGACTGAAATGGTGAACTTTCTCAACCTTATTTCAGCAGAGCCTGACATCGCACGTGTTCCCGTCATGATCGACTCTTCTGATTGGGAGGCTATCATTGCCGGTCTGAAGTGTGTGCAAGGTAAAGCCATTGTCAACTCAATCTCCCTAAAGGAAGGTAAGGATATTTTCGTCAGTCATGCACGCGATGTAATGCGTTTCGGAGCTTCTGTAGTTGTGATGTGCTTTGACGAACAGGGACAGGCCACGACCTTTGAGCGGCGTATAGAGATAGCGGAACGGGCTTATCGCATTCTGATTGAAGAGGTGGGTATGAACCCTTTAGACATCATCTTCGATCCGAATGTCCTCGCAGTAGCGACGGGAATGGATGAGCATGATGCCTATGCAGCTGATTTCATCCGCGCCACAGAATGGATACGTACACACCTGCCCGGTGCCCATGTCAGCGGCGGCGTGAGTAATCTCTCCTTCTCTTTTAGAGGCAATAACTATATCCGTGAGGCCATGCATGCCGTATTCCTCTATCATGCTATACAGAAAGGCATGGACTTCGGCATTGTAAATCCTTCATCTAAAGTGACTTATAATGATATCCCGCAAGAACAACTTGATGTCATCGAGGATGTCATCTTTTACAGACGGAAGGACGCTTCAGACCGTTTGATACAATTGGCAGACCGTCTGTCGAGGAGTGAGGAGGGAGAAGTGAGGAACGAGAATACTCCTGCGGCAGATGGTTCCCTTTCAAGTAATCTCGCACTTAATTCCACACTCCACACTCCTCAAACAACAGTCGAAGAACGTCTTTCGCAGGCTCTTGTCAAAGGCATTGGAGACCATCTAGAGGCAGACCTAAAGGAAGCCCTTGAGAGTTACCCTCGTGCCGTGGATATCATCGAAGGACCTCTCATGAACGGCATGAACATTGTAGGACGATTGTTTGGCGAGGGCAAGATGTTCCTCCCGCAGGTGGTAAAGACCGCACGTACGATGAAGCAGGCCGTGACCATCCTACAGCCGTATATCGAGGCAGGGAAACAAGGTGCTTCAGGCAAGTCGGGTAAGGTACTTCTCGCTACTGTTAAGGGTGATGTTCACGATATCGGCAAGAATATTGTGGGAGTCATCATGTCGTGCAATGGTTTTGAGGTCATTGATATGGGTGTCATGGTGCCTGCCGAACAAATCGTGCGTAGAGCACAGGAAGAGCACGTGGATATGATTGGGCTTAGCGGACTAATAACTCCCAGTTTGGAGGAGATGGTCAATGTGGCTAAAGAACTTCAGCGTGCCGGGATGGACATTCCCATTATGATTGGCGGCGCAACGACGAGTGAGCTCCATGTGGCCCTGAAAATCGCTCCTGTCTATGCCGGTCCTGTGGTGTGGATGAAGGATGCTTCACAGAATGCCCTTGTGGCATCACGTCTGATGAGTGACGAGCAACAGGTGGAGCACGAGTTGGCTGAGAAATATGAACATCTGCGCAACGACTATCGGCAGACACAGGAAAAACTGTCGTCGTTGGAAGAAGCAAGAAAACATAAACTGAAATTGTTTGATTAACGATATGAAGAAAACCCTTTTATTGATCGTGGCCTGTGTGATGGCCATCGTGGCAACCGCCCAAAAACGGGAGATGCGTGGTGCCTGGATACAGTGTGTCAACGGACAGTTCCAAGGATTGGGCAAGCAGAAGATGCAGAGTACGCTGACCTATCAGCTCGACGAGTTGCAGAAAGACGGCGTTAACGTGATTATTTTCCAGGTGCGTCCTGAGTGTGATGCCCTTTATGAAAGCAAGTTGGAACCTTGGAGCCGCTTTCTCACAGGACAGCAAGGCGTAGCTCCCAAACCTTATTGGGATCCGCTGCAATGGATGATTACCGAGTGCCATAAACGAGGTATGGAGTTGCATGCCTGGATTAATCCTTATCGTGCTAAGACAAAGGGTACGCGTCAACTGGCAGCCAACCACATCGTTGCACTCAAGCCTTTGAATTGTTTTGCCTATGACGGACAGTTCATTTTAAATCCAGGTATTCCTGAGAACCGTGACTACATCTGCCAGGTGGTCAAGGATATTGTCAGCCGCTATGATGTAGACGGACTGCACATGGATGATTATTTCTATCCCTATCCTGTCAAGGGAGAGACCATTCCTGACGACGAGCTTTTCTTGGATCATCCCAATGGAATCAAAGACCATGGAGACTGGCGGCGCTATAATGTCAACCTGTTTATAGAGCAGGTCTATAAGACTGTCCATGAAACGAAACCGTGGGTAAAGGTTGGTATCTCACCCTTTGGTATCTATCGTAACAGAAAGACCTCGTATATTGGCAGCAACACCAATGGTACACAGAACTATGACGACCTCTATGCTGATGTGCTGATGTGGGTGAATAATGGTTGGCTCGACTATTGTGTCCCGCAGATATATTGGGAAATCGGTCATAAGGCTGCCGACTACGATACTCTTATCAAATGGTGGAACCAGTATGCATCGGCCCGTCCGCTGATTATCGGAGAAGACGTGGAACGAACAGTCAAGGCTGCTGACAGGAATAATCCTCAGTCCCACCAGCAGGCAGCGAAGATGGCGTTGCACCGTCAGATGCCGAATGTCTCTGGTACTGTGCTTTGGTACGCCAAGGCCGCTGTCGACAATGTTGGCAATTATGGGACTAACCTTCGCAATGTCTATTGGAAATATCCTGCCCTTCAGCCGTCGATGCCTTTTATCGATGGAAAGGCTCCGAAGAAAGTTCGCAAGGTGAAGGCTTTTTGGACCGAAGACGGTTATATCCTTTTCTGGATGGCTCCCAAGGGGGAGTCATGGAACGACAAGGCTGTCAAGTATGTTGTCTACCGTTTCCGCAAGGGTGAGAAGTTGAATTTGGAGGATCCTTCGAAGATTGTGGCAATCACCGACAAGACCTTCTATAAATTGCCTTATGGGAATGGCAAGGAGAAGTGGGTCTATGCCATCACGGCCCTTGACCGTCTGCAGAACGAAAGCAAGGTTGTGAAGAAGAAGTTATCACTTTAATGTACTGCGTAGCATGAGACAGGTTATCGGACTGATGACAGCCGTTTTGTTGCTGGCGGCTTGTGGTGGCAAGAAAATGTCGCCTGATGAACTACAGCACAAAATCGATAGCGTTAAAGCCTTGGACGTGAAGGAGAAACTGGCCTTGCAAGGGGTTGATCTTAACTCGGCAGACAATCCGTTGAAACTCTTCTATGACAGTCTGGAGATACAGCCCTTGCCAATCAGCTACAACGAGGACTATGTCCGTTTGCTTCCGTCCTATAAACCTGTCAGTAATGACATTGTCGCCTATCTGAATCTCGTAGAGTGCCGTCATCCCAAAGCCATTGCACTGCCGGAATCCATCGGTGCAAAGCTTGTCATCATTGCCGCAGACGAGATTGACAACGAGTATTCGCTTTGGCTCTATTCACTCAATGATGACTTCTTTCCTGTTGACAAGCTCTGTCTCTTTTCCGTTGATCAGCGTGATCCCGAAGAGTATACGGAGGTCGATGAAGAAGAGTTCCTGCAGTTCTTCTCCATCACCAGCGATTACGAGATTCGTTTGATGGACTATGCCAAGGAGGGCTACCAGACTCACCTTAATGAAGTGTATCATGTCGGTGCATCCCGTAAGTTCGTACTGACTTCCAGCGAGGAAGAGTAGGGTGAAGATTGCAAACGTTTACGGCTCTTTTTTGAAAATTTACTTAATAAATAACCGAAGATAGCCATATTTTTTGTACCTTTGCAAGGTGCATACAAAAATAAGTCATTCGGGAATCGTTGAATCAGTGTCCGGCGGATGCGTCAAAGTGCGTATTCTCCAGATTTCTGCTTGTGCTGCCTGTAAGGTGGCTGGGTATTGTCATGCATCGGAATCGAAGGAGAAAATCGTGGAGGTGCGCTGCAGTGACTCAGCACAGTATAAGCCAGGTCAGGAGGTTGTGGTATGCGCCTCGAAGGATGTTGCCGGACGGGCTCTACTGTTGGGCTTTGGCTGGCCGTTCCTGATACTTGTGGGTGTGCTCATAGCATCCCTGTACCTTTTTCACGATGAGGGACTGGCTGCTCTTTGCGCCCTGCTGGCACTGGTGCCTTATTACCTTGTACTCTACCTCTGTCGCGACCGCATCGGGCAGAAACTCTCGTTTAGTTTAGAATAATCATTAAATATTTACTAAAACAATTAAGCATTTATGAATTTCATCTTGATTGCAGTGATTGTACTTGGAGCCATCGGTCTGATAGCCGCTGTCGTGCTGTTTGCCGCCTCCAAAAAGTTCGCTGTGTATGAAGATCCACGCATTGCACAGGTGGGCGAGCTGCTCCCTGGTGCGAACTGCGGTGGATGCGGATTCCCAGGATGTAGCGGTATGGCCGATGCCCTCGTGAAAGGGGCCGATGCCGGAAGCCTTGACGGACTGATGTGTCCTGTGGGTGGAGCCGAGACCATGGGAAAGGTGGCCGATCTGCTTGGGATGGCAATAGCCAACTCTGAGCCTATGGTGGCCGTAGTGAGATGTAATGGCACGTGTGAGCATCGTCTTCGCATTGCCGAGTATTCAGGTCTCCGTACCTGCTCAGCTATGCATGCCTGTGGTGCAGGTGAGACGGCCTGTGGCTTTGGTTGCTTAGGCTGTGGCGATTGCGAGGCGGCCTGCCAGTTCGATGCCATTAAGGTAAACCCAGAGACTGGTATTCCTGAGGTTGATGAAGACAAGTGTACTTCTTGCGGTGCCTGTGTGAAGGCTTGTCCTCGCAACATCATCGAGCTTCGTAAGAAGGGTCCGAAGGGCAGGAGAGTCTTTGTTTCATGCGTTAACAAGGACAAAGGTCCTGTAGCCATGAAGGCTTGTAGCGTGAGTTGTATCGGATGCGGGAAGTGCGAGAAGGAGTGCCCCTTCGGTGCCATCACTGTTGAAAACAATGTGGCATATATCGACTTCAACAAATGTCGTCTGTGCCGTAAGTGCGTCACCGTATGTCCCAAGCATGCCATTCTCGATGTAAACTTCCCTACACCGCCGCCTGCTCCGAAGCCCAAGGAAGCCGCAGCTCCCAAGCCGGCTCCCGTTGAAAAGCCAGTCCCCGTTGAGAAGCCTGTTCCTGCTGAGAAGCCTATTCCTGCTGAAAAACCAGCCGAGGCTCCGAAGTCTTCTCGAGGTTCGATTCTCGATACCGACTCAAATATTTCCATCAAATAAGAAAAGGAGGTAACCATTATGAATATAAGAACATTTCGCATAGGTGGTGTCCACCCTGAGGAGAACAAGCTTACCCATGATGCCGTCACAAAGGTGGCTGCCCTGCCCAAGCAGGCTATCTTCCCCTTGAGCCAGCATATCGGAGCTCCTGCAAAGCCAGTAGTTGCCAAGGGCGACAAGGTGAAGGTTGGTACGATGATTGCCGAAGCTGGCGGTTTCGTGTCTGCGCCCATCTTTTCGTCTGTCAGCGGTACGGTATTCAAGATTGATACCGCCATTGATGCTACAGGCTATCGCAAGCCTGTGATAATCATTAATGTTGAAGGCGATGAGTGGGAAGATACCATCGACCGCTCAGACAAGCTGGAGACAGTTGAGGCTCACCCTGAACTCACCCCTGAGGAGATTGTCAACCGTATCAAGGCTGCAGGTGTCGTCGGTATGGGTGGTGCATGTTTCCCCACTTTCATCAAGCTCACTCCTCCGCCCACGGCAAAGGCTGAGTGTGTGATTATTAATGCTGTAGAGTGCGAACCGTATATCACAGCCGACTTCCGTCTGATGATGGAACATGCAGATGAGATTCTCGTGGGGCTTGAACTTCTTATGAAGGGAGCAAAGGTTACTACGGGATATATTGGTATCGAGACAAATAAGATGCCTGCCATTGAATTGCTTACTGAAAAGTGTGCCAAGAAGTTCGGCGGCTCTGCTTATAATGTTGAGGTAGTGCCCTTGAAGCAGCGCTATCCGCAGGGTGGTGAGAAGCAGCTTGTCGATGCGGTTATCCGCCGTCAGGTTCCTGCACCTCCAGCTATTCCTGTCAATGTTGGAGCAATAGTTCAAAACGTTGGTACTGCTTACGCTGTGTATGAGGCAGTTATGAAGCACAAACCCCTATTCGAGCGTTACACCACCGTTACGGGTAAGCGTCTGGCCAATCCTGGCAATTTCCTCGTACGTATGGGTACGCCGATGAAGGAACTGATTGATGCCTGTGGAGGAATGCCCGAGGGCGATAATAAACTGCTTGCCGGTGGCCCGATGATGGGCAAGGCCTTGACGTCGACAGAGGTGCCTATCTGCAAGGGTACCAACTCCGTGACTATTATCTCCGAGGATGAGGCCCGTCGCAAGGAACCTCAGCCCTGTATCCGTTGTGCGAAGTGCGTCGGTGCTTGTCCGATGGGCTTGGAGCCTTATCTGCTTGCCAAGCTCTCTGAGGTGAAGAACTGGGAACGCTGCGAGGCTGAGGAGATTGTCAGCTGCATCGAGTGCGGCTCGTGCCAGTTTACCTGTCCTGCCCACCGTCCGCTTCTTGACAACATCCGTCAGGGAAAGAGTACTGTTATGGGCATGATTCGAGCTCGTGCAGCTGCGGCCAAGAAATAATGCTCAATGTTCAATATTCAATGTTCAATGAATTAAAATGGGAAAATTAATCGTTTCACTTTCGCCACACGCCCACGGCACAGATACCGTAGAGCGCAACATGTACGGTGTGATCATCGCCCTGATGCCTGCTCTGCTCGTGTCGTTCTATTTCTTCGGACTGGGCTCTGTCGTTGTGACAGCTACCAGTGTGGCAGCCTGCGTCTTCTTTGAGTGGGCTATCAGCAAGTATATCCTGAAACAGGAGCGTAATACCGTTCTCGACGGCTCTGCCATCCTTACGGGTTTGCTTCTGGCTTTCAACCTTCCGTCGAACCTTCCCGTCTGGATCATCATCATCGGTGCACTCTTCGCCATCGGTGTTGCGAAGATGACCTTCGGCGGGCTCGGCAATAATCTCTTCAATCCGGCTCTCGTAGGCCGTGCAGCCTTGCTCGTGGCCTTCCCCGCTCAGATGACTACTTGGCCGAAGGTTGGTCAGCTTGGCAGTTACCTTGATGCCGAGACAGGTGCCACGCCGCTGGCCATTATGAAGGAGGCCATCAAGGCCGGCGATCCTTCCATCCTCAACGAGCTTCCCTCGTCGCTCGACCTCTTCATCGGTAATCATCCCGATGGTGCTGGTGCGATGGGTGAGATCTGTGCTCTGGCACTGATTATCGGACTCTGCTATATGCTGTGGAAGAAGATCATCACCTGGCATATTCCCGTCAGTATCCTCGGAACGGTGTTCGTCTTCGCAGGACTGCTGCATCTGGCTAATTCTGCCTATGCCGATCCTGTATCTGTGCTCCTCTCGGGTGGTCTGATGCTTGGTGCCATCTTCATGGCAACCGACTATGTCACTTCTCCGATGACGGCCAAGGGCCAGATTATCTATGGTGTCGCCATCGGATTCCTCACAGTTGTCATCCGTAACTGGGGTGCTTATCCCGAGGGTATGTCGTTCGCCATTCTCATCATGAATGCGTTCACACCTCTTATTAATAATTATGTGAAACCCAAGCGCTTCGGTGAGGTGCCTGCAAAATCGTAATCATCATGGCAAAGAAACTTGAATCTACATTGACGAATATGGTGCTGGTGCTCACGGGAGTAGCCATCATCATGGGTGGTGTCCTGGCTTATGTGAACCACCTGACGGAAGGTCCTATCAGCGACCAGAAGGCGAAGGCTCTTGCCGACGGTATCAAGACGGTGATGTGCGTCAGCGACCTGAAGGTTGCCAAGACCGACACCGTGCGCCAGAACGATGCCAAGGGCAAGGAACTCACCTATATCATCTATCAGACCCAGGATGCTCAGGGCAAAGACCTCGGTGCCGCTGTGGAGAGCACCACTGGCGGCTTCGGCGGAGACCTGAAGGTGCTCGTAGGCTTCGACCCCGAAGGCAAGATCCTCGGCTATACGCTTCTCGAACATGCTGAGACTCCGGGACTCGGTGCCAAGGCCGATAAATGGTTCCAGAAGGGAGAGAAGGGCGACATCATCGGCAAGGATCCTGCCGAGCCTCTGACCGTTTCGAAGGACGGTGGAAAGGTGGATGCCATTACGGCCTCTACCATCACCAGCCGTGCTTTCCTGCTCGCCGTGAACAATGCTTATACTGCTTTCAAGGCCACTCCTGCTACTGATGCAGAGACCGGTGCCACGACGCAGGCTAAAGAATAATTATGAATTCAGAATTCAGAGCTATGAACTATATAAGTATCATTAAGAATGGCATCATCAAGGAGAACCCGACGTTCGTCCTGATGCTTGGTATGTGTCCCACGCTGGCCACGACCACTTCTGCCATGAACGGTATGTCGATGGGTCTGGCCACAATGGCCGTGCTCATCTGCACGAATGTCGTCATCTCGTGCCTGAAGTCAGTCACCCCCGACAAGGTTCGCATACCCGTATTCATCGTCGTGATTGCTGCCTTCGTGACAATCCTTCAGATGGTCATCAAGGCCTACCTGCCTGATATCGACGCGGCCCTGGGACTCTTCATCCCGCTGATCGTCGTCAACTGTATCATCCTCGGACGTGCTGAGGGCTTCGCCTCCAAGCAGTCTCCCGTAGCCTCTCTCTTCGACGGAATAGGCATCGGTCTCGGATTCACGCTGGGTCTGACACTCCTCGGCATCTGCCGTGAGTTCCTCGGCAACGGCAGCATCTTCGGTCTGTCCCTGCTGCCCGAGACGTGCAACATCCTGCTCTTCGTGCTGCCTCCGGGTGCATTCATCACCCTCGGCTTCCTGATTGCGATTGTGAACAAACTTAGAAAGGCTTAAGATATGGAGTATATTTTGATTTTCATTAGCGCCATCTTCGTGAACAACATCGTGTTGTCACAGTTCCTCGGCATCTGTCCGTTCCTTGGCGTATCGAAGAAGATTGACACCTCGCTGGGTATGTCGGCAGCAGTCGCCTTCGTGCTGACGCTGGCCACCATCGTTACCTGGCTGGTTCAGAAATACGTGCTCGACGCCTTCGGCCTGCAGTATCTGCAGACGATAGCCTTCATCCTCGTCATTGCCTCGCTGGTGCAGCTGGTGGAGATTGTGCTGAAGAAGGTGTCGCCGGCTCTTTATCAGGCGCTGGGTATCTTCCTGCCGCTGATCACGACCAACTGCGCCGTGCTCGGTGTGGCCATCCTCGTCATCCAGAAGGACTTCGATCTCCTGCAGTCCGTTGTCTATGCCTTCTCTACGGCTATCGGTTTCGGACTGGCTCTCACCGTCTTTGCCGGAATGCGCGAGCAGCTGGAACTGGTGAAGATTCCCAAGGGTATGCAGGGCATGGCTATCGTGATGCTCTCCGCCGGACTCCTTTCCCTGGCCTTCATGGGCTTCTCGGGAGTAGATGGTGGCTTGAAGCTGCTCTTCGGCCTCGATTAAGGAACAACTCTTTCATAGGGCTCATGGTTACGGTTACAGCTGTAACCATGAGTCTTCTTTATTGCTTTGCAAGATGAAATTATTTTACACTTGAAAAATGCTTAGGGAAAACTTGGAGTTTAGATAGACTAAAGTGGGAGTTTAGATAGACTAAAGTCCGAGTTTACTGTCTGTAAAGTCCGAGTTTGCTTAGTCTAAAATCTGGGTTCTGTAACGGCTTGTGTATCAGATAGATACAGAAGGGTGTAAAATTGACGCACATTTGTGAATTTTATTGATAAAATATGTCTGCCTTCTGCCGCTCGGTTACATGGTTACAGCTGTAACCGTAACCAGTCAGTCTTTATCTCGCTGAAGGATTGTCCTTTGTCAGGCGGTGCCTTCACTTAGTGAAGATGTACAAAAATTTGCCCGATTCTTTGGTGGTTCGGGCAAATTTATTTACCTTTGCCCCCTGAAATAGATACGAAAGAGATGAAAATAGGTGATAAGGTAAGATTCCTGAATGAGATAGGAGGCGGTCGTGTGGCCGGATTCCGAGGGAAGAATATCGTGCTCGTGGAAGACGAGGACGGCTTCGAAGTGCCCATGCTGACGACGGAAGTCGTGGTCGTGGGCGATGAAGACTATGGCACAGGTCACATGGTTGAGGTGAAAGGTCAGGCGGTTAAGGCCAAAGAAAAGGAGGCACAAGTTTCTGACGAAGACCCAGAACCCGAGGATAAGCCAATCACTTTTAAGGCGAAGCCTGTGGAGCGCAGGGGCGGTGACCGTCTGAGCGCCTATCTGGCCTTTGTGCCGATGGATCCCAAGGAACTCTCGCAGACACGCTTCGAGAGCTATCTCGTGAACGACTCGAACTACTATCTGCGCTATACTTATCTCACCGGCGAGAACAATGCCTGGACGCTTCGCGCCGAGGGCGAGCTGGAGCCGAACACCAAAGAGTTTATCGAGGAGTTCGGACGCGAGGACTTGAACGGGCTGGAGCATTGCTGTGTGCAGATGACGGCCTACAAGCGCGGCAAGACCTTCCTCCTGAAGCCGACGGTGAACGCGCAGCTGAACGTTGACACGGTGAAGTTCTACAAGCTTCATGCCTTCCAGGAGAACGACTTCTTCGAGCAGCCGGCGCTGGTGTATACGATTATTGAAAACGACGTCCAAAAGATAAAGTTATGAAATACGGATTTGTGAAGGTAGCCGCCGCCGTGCCTGCGGTAAAGGTGGCCGACGTGGAGTACAACGTGCAGCAGATAGAGAGCCTGATAGCCCAGGCAGAAGGCAGGGGTATCGAGGTGATGGTTTTACCCGAACTCTGTATGACGGGATACACGTGCCAGGACCTGTTCCGTGAACAGGCTTTGCTCGACCGTGCGGAAGAGGGCGTGATGGTCCTGCTCGACTTCACCCGGAAGCTCGACATCATTGTTGCCGTGGGAGTGCCTGTGGTGATCAACGGCCTGCTCTATAACTGTGCAGCTGTCATCCAGGCGGGTCAGTTGCTGGGTATTGTGCCGAAGACCTATCTGCCCAGCTATGGAGAGTTCTACGAGAAACGGTGGTTCGCTTCGGCGCAGGATCTGAATCCCACAGACATCTATTTTGCCGGGAGTCCCGTGCACGTTAGCGCCGAACCGCTGATCTTCGTCACCGGCGACGGCGTGAAGTTCGGTGTGGAGATCTGTGAGGATGTGTGGGCTCCCATTCCTCCCAGCAACAATCTGGCTCTGGCAGGCGCGGATATCATCCTGAACCTTTCGGCCAGCGACGAGGTAATTGGCAAGCACGCCTACCTGAAGTCGCTCTTGGCCCAGCAGAGTGCCCGCACCATCAGCGGCTATGTCTATACCAGCTGTGGCTTTGGCGAGTCGACGCAGGATGTGGTCTTCGGGGGCTGTACCCTCATCTTCGAGAACGGCCATCTGCTTTCCGAAGGCTCGCGCTTCTCCATACAGCCACAGATTCAGGCCTCGCAGATCGACGTGGAGAAGCTCAGGGCTGAGCGCCGAGCCAATACCACCTTCATCAATGCCCAGCACGGTGCGCAAGCCCGACTGATAAACTGCAAGGCCGTTGCCCCCAAGGATTTTGAACTGCTCAGGGACATAGACCCGCACCCCTTCATCCCAAAGAATGAGGACATGACCAGCACGTGCGAGGAAATCCTGAACATCCAAGTGTCGGGACTCGCCAAGCGGCTCTATCATATCAATGCCCAGAAGGCTGTTATCGGCATCAGCGGCGGACTTGACTCGACGCTTGCCCTGCTTGTGACCGTGAAGGCCTTCGACAAACTGTCTCTTGATCGCAAAGGGGTTATCGGCATCACCATGCCAGGCTTTGGAACGACAGACCGCACACATAACAATGCCCTGAAACTGATGGAAACGCTCGGTGTGACCATTCGCGAGATCTCTATCGCCAAGGCCGTCACACAGCATTTCGAGGACATCGGCCACAATCCGAAACAGCACGATGTGACCTACGAGAATGCCCAGGCCCGTGAGCGTACGCAGATACTGATGGACGTGGCAAACCAGGAGAATGCCATTGTCGTAGGAACGGGCGACCTCTCCGAACTTGCTCTCGGATGGGCCACCTATAACGGCGACCACATGTCGATGTATGGAGTGAATGCAGGAGTGCCTAAGACGCTCATCCGCTATCTCGTGAGCTATGTTTCAGGCGAGATGGCTACCGAGACCCTGCTGGATATCGTCGATACACCCATATCACCCGAACTGATTCCTGCTGACGAGAACGGACAGATCAAGCAGAAGACCGAAGACCTCGTGGGACCTTACGAACTGCACGACTTCTTCATCTATTATTTCCTGCGTTATGGGTTCTCGCCCAAGAAGATTTTGATGCTTGCCAAGAAGGCCTTCTGCACCCCGTCGCCTGTTGACGGCCATGAAGCACTCTACGACGAAGCAACGGTGAAGAAATGGCTCACCGTGTTCTGTCGCCGCTTCTTCACCCAGCAGTTCAAGCGCTCATGCATGCCTGATGGTCCGAAGGTGGGTAGTGTCAGCCTCTCGCCGCGTGGCGACTGGCGTATGCCAAGCGACGCTTCGTTTGCCCTGTGGGTCAAGGAGTGTGAGAATTTATAGTTTTTTGTTTATAGTTTAAAGTTTATGGTTTATAGATGAAATGCTAGCAAGCCATGGAAATCCAATAGAATATAACTGCCAACATGGTAATCATCTATAAACCATAAACTTTAAACTATAAACAAGAAAAACTGACTATGTAAACACTAACTCATTCTTGTTTTCATGAAGTGTGATGTGGATGACAGAACCTAACGGCAGGTTGCCGTTGACAATCAGGTCGCTGATGCCATCCTCGATATAGTTCTGTATGGCGCGTTTCAAGGGACGGGCTCCGTATTGCACGTCATAGCCTTTCGTGGCCACGAATTCCTTGGCTTCGTCAGACAGGTCAATCTTATAGCCTATTTGCTCTATGCGTTGGTAAAGCCCCTTCAGCTCCACGTCGATGATGCGCTTGATGGCATCAAGGTCGAGCTGGTCGAAGGTGATAATCTCGTCGAGGCGGTTCAGGAACTCAGGCGAGAACTGCTTTGAGAGTGCCTTCTGCACAATGTCGCGAGCATACTGCTTGTCTTTTTCGTTGAGGGCGATACCGTTGGAGTTTGTTGCACTGAAGCCCACACCACGGCCGAAGTCTTTCAACTGGCGCGTACCGGCATTTGAGGTCATGATGATGACTGTGTTGCGGAAATCCACGAACCGTCCGTTACCGTCCGTCAGGCGTCCTTCGTCGAGCACCTGCAGCAACAGGTTGAACACATTGCCGTGAGCCTTCTCAATCTCGTCGAGCAGCACGATGGAGTAGGGGTGACGGCGCACACGCTCTGTCAGCTGTCCGCCCTCCTCATAGCCGACGTATCCCGGAGGCGCGCCGATGAGTCTCGACGTGTTGAAGCTCTCCGTGTATTCGCTCATGTCAATACGTATCAGCGCGTCGGCATTGCCAAACATGAATTCTGCAAGCTTCTTGGCCAGATAGGTCTTGCCGACACCCGTGGGGCCAAGGAACATAAACACGCCAATGGGATGGTTGGGGTCTTTCAGTCCGACACGGTTGCGCTGGATGGCCTTCACCATCTTGTCGATGGCAGCATCCTGGGCAATGACCGTGTTCTTCAGCTCCTGAGCCATACCTTTCAGGCGGATGCCCTCTTCCTGGGCCATGCGCTGGGCAGGCACACCAGTCATCATCGAGACAACCTCGGCCACCTGCGGGGCATCAACCACCTGCTGTTCCTCGCCCTCACCCGAGCTCCAGCGCTCGTTCAGGGTTTTCAGCTCAGACTCGAGCACGGTCTGACGGTCTCGATAGCTGGCGGCCAGCTCGAAGTTCTGGTTCTTCACGGCCAGTTGTTTCTTCTCCTTCACGCGTGCTATCTCACTCTCCTTCTCGACGATCTCTGGTGGTATCTGCGTGTTTCCCAGATGGACGCGCGACCCCGTCTCGTCGAGGGCGTCGATAGCCTTGTCGGGCATGAAACGGTCTGTCACGTAACGGTCTGTCAATTTGACACATGCCATGAGCGCCTCGTCAGTATATATGACATGGTGGTGGTGCTCGTAACGGTCTTTGATGTTGCGCAGTATCTGCAGGGTCTCTTCGTTGGTGGTAGGTTCAACCTGAACCTTCTGGAATCGACGCTCCAGGGCACCGTCTTTCTCAATGGAGTTGCGATATTCGTCGAGTGTAGTGGCACCGATGCACTGGATGGTTCCACGCGCCAGAGCGGGTTTCATGATATTTGCGGCATCCATAGAGCCGGGAGTCGAACCAGCTCCGATGATGGTGTGGATCTCGTCGATGAAGACAATCACGTCGGGATTAGCCTCCAGTTCTTTCATGAGAGCCTTGAGACGTTCCTCGAACTGTCCGCGGTACTTTGTGCCAGCCACCACACCCGTCATATCGAGTGTGTAGATCCGTTTGCCGAAGAGCATGGGCGACGTGTGGTGGTTGGTGATGAGCTGGGCCAGTCCTTCGACAATAGCACTCTTTCCCACACCAGGCTCACCTATTAGGATAGGATTGTTCTTCTTCCTTCGTCCGAGGATCTCGATGATACGCTGTATCTCCTTCTCGCGACCTACGCAGGGGTCGAGCCGTCCCTCTGCAGCTGCAAGGGTGAGGTCGGTGCCGAAGGTGTCGAGCACAGGTGTCTTTGAGTTCTGTTTCTTCTGTGTTGTGGTAGTGGCGCCTGATTTTCCGGAAGAGCCTGATGCCGAGGAAGATCCTGAGGTCTCCTCGAATTCTTCCTCTTCCTCATCGGGCAGGCCGATACCGTTGGTTATTTCTGTATTCTTTGGCGCATAGAGCATGGCCATGGCGTCTTCGTAGTTCATGTTGTTCAATTCTAATACTTGTTTGGCACCGTTGTTGACAGCATCGTGGAGGATGGCCAGCAGCAGGTGTTGTTCGTCTACTTTCGTGGTTCGCTGGATACGTGCCTCGAGCACGGCCAGCTTAAGGATATTGCTTGCTTTCTCATTAAGCACGAGGTCGGTGGTGTGGATGGGCAGACTGATCTCGTCTTCTCTCACACGCATCTCCAGCTCGGTCTTCACCGACTGGAGGTTCAGGTTCAGACGACGGAAAAGCTCCACTACCGGTCCGTCATTGCTCCGGAGCATGCCCAGCAACAGATGTTCGGGCCCCACGGAGCGACTGGCGAGTCTGGCTGCCTCCTCTCTGGAGTAAGCGAGTATTTCGGATACTTTTGGCGAAAACTGACTTGTCAATGTATATACTTTTTAATGGATTTACTAACTACCTTTTAACTTGTTTGGTGCAAAGTTACGAACTTTCTTGCAAACATCGTGCCATAATTGCAAAAAAAGTTTCAGCCAAATAATCTTAAAAGTTTTGCGGGATGGAAAAAAATGAGTACCTTTGCACGGTTAAAAACGCGTCAGCGGGCTCGAAAAGTGCCTTAAACGCGAAATCAAGCAAAAATGAACGATTTGAAATTGAAGAATTGAAGTATTAAATAATAAGAAATGGATCAGACATTCGACAACGACAGAATTTTGAAAATCAACATTGAGGAAGAGATGAAGTCAAGCTACATAGACTACTCTATGTCAGTCATTGTGGCACGCGCCCTTCCCGATGTCCGCGACGGATTCAAACCCGTCCACCGCCGTATCCTTTACGGTATGATGAATATTAACAACGTCTCCACCCAACCTTATAAGAAATGTGCGCGCGTCGTAGGTGAGGTGCTTGGTAAGTACCATCCCCACGGCGACAGTTCAGTCTACGGAGCCCTCGTACGTATGGCTCAGGACTGGAATATGCGTTATACGCTTGTCGACGGCCAGGGTAACTTCGGATCTGTCGACGGCGACTCTCCCGCTGCTATGCGATACACCGAGTGCCGTCTCTCGAAGATGGGTGAGCACATTATGGACGATCTCGACAAGGAGACTGTCGATATGGCACCTAACTTCGACGACTCCCTGCTGGAGCCTACCGTTATGCCGACGAAGGTGCCCAACCTGTTGGTGAACGGCGGTAACGGTATTGCCGTAGGTATGGCCACGAACATGCCCACCCATAATCTGAGTGAAGTCATTGACGGTTGCTGTGCCTATATCGACAATCCTGATATCGACACCGATGGACTGATGCAGTACATCCCTGGCCCCGACTTCCCAACGGGAGCCTATATCTACGGTCTCCAGGGGGTGCGTGATGCCTATGAGACAGGTCGCGGACGTATCGTGATGCGTGCCAAGGCCGAGATTGAGAGTGGTGAGACCCACGACAAGATTGTCGTCACCGAGATCCCCTATGGTGTCAATAAGGCAGACCTTGTAGCCTATATCGCCGACCTTGCCAACCAGCATAAGATTGAGGGCGTTGCCAATGTGAACGACGAGTCAGGCCGTCAGGGTATGCGTATCGTGGTCGACGTCAAGCGCGACGCTAATGCCAATGTGCTGCTCAACAAGCTCTTTAAGATGACGGCTCTACAGAGCTCATTCTCAGTGAATAACATTGCACTCGTGAAAGGCCGTCCCCGCCTGCTCTCGCTGAAGGAGTGCGTCAAGTACTTTGTTGAGCACCGTCACGACGTCACCATCCGCCGTACACAGTACGACCTGCGCAAGGCTCAGGAGCGTGCCCATATCCTCGAGGGCTTGATCATTGCCGTGAACAATATCGACGAGGTGGTACGCATCATCCGTAACAGCCAGACACCCTCCGACGCACAGCGCAACCTTGAGAAGCGCTTCGAACTCGACGAGATACAGTCGAAGGCTATCGTCGATATGCGCCTCAGCCAGCTGACTGGCCTGCGCGTGGATCAGCTCCACCAGGAGTACGACGACCTGATGAAGCTGATTGCCGACCTGCAGGAGATCCTCGACAATCCCGAGCGTTGCAAGCAGGTGATGAAGGACGATTTGCTCGAGGTGAAGGAGAAGTACGGCGACGAGCGTCGTACTGTCATCATACCCTTCGACCATGAGTTCAATGCAGAGGACTTCTATCCCGACGATCCCGTGGTTATCACCATCAGCCACATGGGCTACATCAAGCGCACGCCACTGGCCGACTTCCATGAGCAGGGACGTGGTGGCATGGGTTCGAAAGCAGCCCGTCACCGCGACAACGACTTCACCGAGTATATCTATCCCGCCACAATGCACAACACACTGCTCTTCTTCACCCAGAAGGGACGCTGCTACTGGCAGAAGTGCTACGAGATCCCCGAGGGCGACAAGAACTCGAAGGGCCGTGCCATCCAGAATATGCTCAACATCGATCCCGACGACTCCATCAATGCCGTGCTTCGCATCAAGAACTTCAACGACGAGGAGTTCCTGAAGACCCACTACGTGGTGTTCGCCACCAAGCAGGGTATCATCAAGAAGACCCGCCTCGACGCCTATAAGAACGTACGTGCCGCAGGTGTCATAGCCATCAACATCAACGAGGGCGACGAGGTGGTAGGCGTTCGTCTGACCAACGGTCACAACGAGTTGCTGCTCGCAAACCGCAATGGCCGTGCCGTACGTTTCGACGAGAACGATGTTCGCACGATGGGCCGTGTCTCTACCGGTGTCATCGGTATGCGACTCGACGGTGGCGACGACGAGGTGGTAGGCATGGTCTGCGTCAACGATCCAAACGTGGAGACCATCATGGTCGTCTCGGAGAACGGCTACGGCAAGCGCTCCGAGGTGGAAGACTACCGTAAGACCGCCCGTGGTGCCAAGGGTGTCAAGACGCTGGCTGTCACTGAGAAGACAGGCCGTCTGGTGGCCATCAAGGTAGTCACCGACGAGAACGACCTCATGATCATCAACAAGAGCGGTGTCCTCATCCGCCTGAAAGTGGCCGATGTCCGTGTGATGGGCCGTGCCACTCAGGGCGTCCGTCTCATCAACCTCGCCAAGAAGAACGACGTCATTGCCAGCGTCTGCAAGGTGATGCACTCCCAGGAGGAGGATGTCGAGGAAGCCGAGGTCGTCAACGACGATGAGATAGTCGACACCACCGTTGACACTGCCTTCGATACAGATACAGACAACAACAATAATGAACAATAACATTTCCAATCAAAAACATTTAAGCGTATGAAAAAGTTAATGATGATGGCAATGATGGTTGTAGCCAGCGCTACGGCCTTTGCCGGTGACAGTGACGCCTTCAAGGCGCTCAAGAAATCCATGAAGGGTGCATCCTATGCTGATGCAGAGGCACTCGTCAAGAACTCTATCGACCAGCTGGCCAACGCTCAGGAGAAGGCTGCTGCCTACAACATGCTCGTCGACCTGGCCTATGATGCCTTCAACAAGCAGAGTGTCATTGTGACCGAGAACCAGATGGCCAAGCAGATGGGACAGCAGGAGAAGCCTGTAGACCAGGAGCTGATGAACACCTCTGCCTTCAATGCCATTACCATGGCTATCGAGTGCGACAAATACGACCAGCAACCCAACGAGAAGGGTAAGATCGCCCCGAAGTTCGCTGAGAAGAACGCACAGCGCCTCTGGATGGCTCCCCGCAACACCCTCGTCAATGCCGGACAGGATGCCGTACAGGCCAAGGACAACGCCACAGCACGCAAGTACTGGACTCTCTTCGCCGAGAGCGACGGTGCTCCTCTCTTCAAGAACTGCGACCGTGCGGCACAGAAGCCCTTCTTCGGACAGGTAGCCCGCTTTGCCGCCGTCTTCGCTTATCAGGACAAGGATATGGACAAGGCCATCCAGCTCTGCGACATTGCCATGAAGGACAGCGCCGAGTACGAAGGCTGCCTCAACCTGAAGCTTGAGATCCTCGGCAGTGAGCTGAAGAACAAGGACGACTCTCTGAAGTACATCAACCAGCTGAAGGACATCTATGCCGAGCACAAGACTGACGGTGTGATGGAGAAGCTCTACAACATGTACTCTATGGTAGGTGATAAGGCTGCTGCTGATAAGATTCTCGACGACGCCCTCGCTGCCAATCCCAACAACTTCGTGGCTCTCGCCGACAAGGGTCTGGGCATGCTCAACGACAACCCCGCCGAGGCTGCCAAGTACCTGAAGAAGGCTGCTGAGATCAAGAACGACAATGCCGCTATCCAGACTTATGCCGGTACCGCCATCAGTATCCAGGCTCAGAACACCGAGGATCCTGCCCAGAAGAAGGCTCTCTATGCCGAGGCCATCAAGTACTACGACAAGGCTAAGGAGCTCGATCCTGACCGTCTGCAGAGCAACTGGGGTTACAACCGCTACAACGCCTACTACAACTATTATGGCGAGGATGCTCCCGAGACCAAGCAGGCCGAGGCTGACTCGAAATAAAGGCTGAAGTTTTTGTAAATTGATTAATAATAGAGCCCGTCACCAAGCATTTCGCTGGCGACGGGCTTTTTGTGAAGTTACTTTTGCAAGAAAAGCGTTTTTCTGCGATTCTCCTTAGGCCTCACCGCGAAGTGCACCCAGTAGCGTCCACTCTTGTTCCGCTCTATCAGCAGTTCGTCGTAGTCCTGCCTGCTCTCATCGGCATAGTCCATCAGGATCACCGCATACCTCAGCGCCTGCTCCACACCCGCGCACCTGATATCCACGGCGCACCCCGTCAGATGATTGCTCGTGGGTGAGCCACCCACGGCCCTGTTCACCTCCGGCGATCTGTATCCGCTCGTAATCACTATCGGCTCCTCCGCCTCCTCCGTCTCCTCCGGCTCTGCCGCCTCCTCTCTGCCCTTATAGTATTCTCCTTCCTCTTTCCTCCTTCCTCGAAAACATACCTCTCATTATACCTCCTTCTCAGCTCCTCCAGCCACGGACAGAGCCGCTTCAGGTTCTCTATGTTCACACGACTCGGGATATTCTGAATCCCCGTATTTGTCTTGGTAACCTCCCCGAGCGTAAAGTGAGGCGATAAGCGAGAGCCATTAAGCTCGCTTAAATGGCCGAGCGCAGCCTCACTCGGCGAAGCCAAGTGCTCGGAGAGTTGCATAGAATCATTGATACTTGTTTTTCCCATTTCCATTTTCGTTAATGACACTTATGACACTTGACACTCATGACACGTCTTCCTGTAACGGCCTGCCTCCGTCTGAACGACCAGAGCCTGCTTCTTCCAGTTCTTGATCATCTGCTTCACCTGGTTGCGCGACACAGCAGTACCCTTGACGGCTATGCTCTGCTGATAGGCAGCGTCGAAACCGAACTCAGCGTCCAGGCGTTCAAAGATGGTGTCGTTCTTGCCTATACGCCGGCGCTCGTCGCTGCCAGCATAGTCACGGCTTTTAAACGCATCCTCCATCCGGTCGCGGAAGAAGTGCAGGGCATTCTCCATGAGAGAGTCGGCAATCACGTCAAACGAGTCCAGCAGCGTAGGCGACTGTGCCTTCAGCAGCATCTCCTTCCAGAGCGTGGGCTGCTGCTTCAGCCGTGTCTCGGCACCATTGACACCATGATTCCTAATGAGCATCTCACACACCTTGCAGAGCATCAGGCAGCAGGTCATCCTTTGCGCTGTGACACAGATACGGAACCGCTGGCGGGCCTTCACACGGTCGTCGTTCATCATGGTCTCCAGACGAATCTTCTCCAGCCACTTGCGGCCTCTTGCCTCCAGCTTTGGCAGCACCACCTCGCCCTGCATCAGCGGCAGCAGATGAGCCACCTGCTGGATGTGCTCCATCTGTCGGGGACTGATGGCCGGCGGGTTGTCCTCCAACTGCGAATAGGTGTTGTCGGGTGTGCGTGAGAAGGCGATTCGGCTCTGCAGACCGTCAGTATAGTTGCGTATGACGCGGTAGATACAGTCGGGGGTACCGCACATCGTGACGTTCCACAGCAGATGTTCGATATGCACGTTCACCGCCTCAGCACTCCTGGCCTCTCTCTCATAGCGGCTGCCGTCGTAACTCTGGCGCAACATCACCGAGAAGTCACTCATGGCCGAGCGCCACTTCTGAGCCAGAGTGTCAGCCTCAGGCGTAAACGAGAAGGCGTGCTTGCCGTCGGTGTTGGCCAGTCGCTCTGCCAGGTTTGCCACCGTCGTGTTCAGGGTGATGAACCTCACGGGCAGCTTCACCTCTTCTGGCTGCTCTTTCTTGTTCTTGGCGGCTCGCTGCTTCGCCCGTTGCTCATCTTCCTGCTGCTGATACAAGATGTTCTTGGCAATCTCCTCGCTCATCCAGGCATCAATCACAGGGTCCAGATCACCCTTCCTCGAAGCAAAGTCACCGGCGATATAGGCAATGATGTTCAGCCCCTTCTTCTTGCCGTGAACGTCAAGTTGCACGCCCGTTGCCAGTGCCCCGATACATGGACAGATGGCTGTCACCACCGGCATTGCCAGAGCAGGCCCCACGGCCTCAATCGAGTCTTTCACGCCCAAGGGCATCTTCTTGCTGGTCAGGGTGGGGGAGTCTGCGAGTGCCTCATCCTCCCCTCCTAAGCTTGGCGTGTCCTGCTCTGTCGTCAAGGCGAGTTCTCTCTGTGCCTTGGCGTTGATCTCCCGCAGACTTGCGTTCATGAACCCCTTATCCGCGTCATACTTCTCATAGAAGTAGTTGATCAGCTTCTGGCAGTCCTTCTCCTGCGAGTAGTTCGGCAACCTTTTGGCCACCACCGCCTGCAGCTGTTCGCGGCTCATCAGCTTGCCCACACCCACCGACAGCACGGCCATGAGGTTCGCGTGCCAGTTGTGCACGCCCCAGATGTCCATCTCGTTCGGATTCAGTCCAGCCAGCTCCGCGCACATGTCAAATGCGGCAAGGGCAACCTCCCCCGGCCCCTCCGAAGGAGGGGAGGGCCTACCGGGGTCATTCGGATCATCTGTGCCCCTCTCTGCACTTTGACTATTCTCCTTCCTCTTTCCTCCTTCCTCTTTCCTCGAAATAACACTCCTCGAATCATCACTCTCCCACGGCCTATAATGCTTATTCGCCTTCTTCGCACTCGCCGGCACCTCCTCCAGGCCTTTCTTCTCACGCTCCTTCAGCCGCTGATATTCCTCTGCGGCCTCCTCGTCACTCAGCCTCTCGGTGAAGAGAGCCTCGTCCAGCAGCGGGGTCGTCTCGGCGTCGATAGGCCCGTGGTATACCACCCTGTTGTTATCCTTGTTGTGCGTGTCCATCTCTGTCTGCGTCAGGATAGAGATGCGCACCTGTGACTCCAGGATCGTGTGTCCGGGCTCTCTGCGACATACGGCGTGAACCCCAAAGCTGGCCGACTCAGACACCTCCACCAGACCCAGCTCTTCCTTCATCCTGAGCAGCTGGGCGACAATGCGGCGGCACTCCTCACGGTCGCGGCAGTCAATGTCGTAGAAGAAGAACGGACTCACCGTCTGGTTGCCCTTCAGCAGTCCCCCCTCAGGCACCTGACAGTTGTAACACACCTGGACGAGTGCGCGCTTGTATTGCACTTCGCCCGTCTGGCGGTACAGCCTCCAGTTCTTCATGTTCTCCTCGGTGTTACACACCTTGATCATCTCCTCAAGGCTGGAAATGGGGCGGCAATGCTTCTCGCCGCCCTCCATATACACTAGATTTACCATAGGCTTTATCCTTTCATGATCGTCTTCAGTTGCTTTTTCACGAAGTCTGCGGCCTGAGGAGCCTCCTCTGTCAGCCAGCGACAAAATCCAGAGACATCTTTCTCATTCACAATGAACGTGAATCGAAGTGTGTGATCCTTACATTTCGAGATGGAGCTGTGCGGCAGCTTGAGCAGCGTCAAGGCCTGCGAACGGGGGATGCGGTGCCTCGTGAACTCAAAAGAGCCGTTAGAGAGCATCTGTCCGTAACCCAAGCCACGGAACGGCTCCACCTGTCCTACACACGGATCTTCGGGCAGTACTTGCACGTAATCCATTCCACTCTCTGTCTTGCTGACGGCCATCAGGGCGCTCAGCGTCGTTGTTTTAATGCAATCTTTTTTCATAATTTCTGAAGTTTTTAAAGCCTGAGTCTTTCGGGAGGAGCGAAGTAGTGCTGTCGACAATTTGAACCTGGTACTCCTTCCCCACTCGGCGCCGTCCAACTCAGAAATTAATGATCAGGTATTCTGTGAATGCTTTGGTTTTGAGATTACATCATCAGCTTGGTGAGACTATAGACCCTGATGTTCTGGATCTGTTTCCCGTTCCATTCTGAAAGGTTGAAGCCCACGTGGAACTCGCACTTCTCCCGAGCCTCACTCGCCTTGGAGAGTCCTTCCAGGAACTCCGCATTAGGCACTCTCATCTCCCCTTGTAGCTCGTCGTACCGCACCTGACCGTCTTTCGCCACGTAGGGGATGGCCAGCGTCAGTCTCACACTCAGTTGTTTCTCTCCGTCCTTGTTCGTCCAGTCTCTCGTCTGGCCGACCTCTTTGATCAATCCTCTTAAAATCATACTGTTTGAATTATTATTTGTTTTTGATGATAACTTAGGGCTGTCAGCCCTTTTATTTTGCGATATAATCCTCCAGATACCTTGCCCCCATGCGACCTCTGATGATGAGGCCTGTCCCTTCAAAGAACTCCGGCTCAACCGCCTCGGAAATGTCAATAGTAAAAAAATGGAATTTAAGCAGGTCGATATGGTTTTTCAGGAGTTTCAGTTCGTTCGCCGCACGGGTTGCATTTTTTCCGTACTCGTCGCCATTGTAGTCAATCGTTTTGTCATAGTTCTCGCTGTACTCCTTCAACAGCTCAGCCTCCCGTCTCGTCAGTTTCTCTTCCCAGTCGATCACTTCGGGGTGAGCGCCAAAGGTGATACTGACAATCACTATGTCGCGGCCTTCTCCGATCGACAGATTCAGGGCCGAATACCTGATTCCGTTAAAACGGAAGAAGTTGTCATTCACAATGCGCTTGATGATCTCCTTCTTCTTCTCGACGATCGTCTTCCTGATACTTTCCACTACGGCCTGGTGCTTCAACACCTCGGCCTGTTCTGTCACTAACTGCTGAGCCAAAAGCCCGCAAACCTGTTTTGAATAAATCTTTGTGTCCATTTCGTTTTTATTTTTTATGATGTTCACGCGAGTATTGCTCCTTATGAATCACGATGCAAAATTAAGGCGATAAATTAAATGACACAATAGCTGAAATATGATTGTCCGAAATATCGTCCGAAGTTTTCAGCCATTGTCCGAAGAACCGTCCGAACGGCTCCTTAGAATCCTTCCAAGAACACTCAAAAATTGTCTGGCAACGTTGTTACGCCTCAAAGTCTCAACCTCATTAATCTTGGGATCATTGAATGTCCAATGAGGATATTCTCCTTTCATTATCTGAATGGTGTCATAAAGAGTGGAACGACCCGGTATATTCTGTATACCGATCTCTCTCAAATAAGCCCTAAAACTATCAGGAGTCAGAAAGAAGGGGGCATCTTCCACTTTCTTGTCGTTTATTACTTTCATGATATAAGTATAATCGGAGAACTTACGAAACGTTTTCTGTTTACGTAGTTCCTCAATAGCCTCCTTTATGCAGATATCCAAAACCTTACGAACCTCTTCATCAGAGTATTCGGCAACCATCTCTATCGAAGGACAGAGATTTAACAAAGCCATAAAATCATCATACGACGAATCTTCAATCCGTAATAAAATCTCTTTCATCTTTCTGGGTCTTTTGTGAGCAGTGCTGAGGTGTAGCTACTTGATTCCCGGGAAACTCTCACATCAACTCAGGGTTATTACTTAAAAAGCCGTACCCCAAATAATCTGGATACGAGTGCAAAGTTAATAATTTGATAGATTAAACAAGGACTATAATATAACATATTTTGCGACCCTAAATGGGTCGCAAAACATGCTTTATAAGTATATTAAGTAACTGATTATTAGGAATCTAAGCGATTGAATTAGAAGGTCGCAAAAGGGTCGCAATTTTGTTTTTAATATCATCACTTTCTTTAGATAGACGTACTTTCCGTTTTGCCAATTTATAAGGATTCCCCTTTTTGCCAACGAAGCAGTGAGATGTTAGCTCTTCCAATTTTGCTTTAAGCAAGTTTTTATTTTCAATTAAAGTCTTATACAACAGCTCTAACATTTCACGAAGTAACTGCTTATTGCAAAGCCAAGTTATCAACTTTAACTCTTTAGGTTGCTCAGTGGTGCAACCCATCAGATATAGAAATGAAGACTCGTCTGTTTCTGCACTAATAAAGGATTTAGAAACGAGAAAGTTATACAGATCCAATCCCTGTTCTGTTTTAATTATATGCGGGAAATGGTCATGCTTCTGATAAGACTGAAATTCATCAGGGTGCATTCTAACAAAGCTCTCGTAGATGTCTTTTTGTAATTTGGGATGAAGAGAGTTTTCTATTTCATCAACTATCCTAAAACCATTCTCTTTTTCAAGGCATAGTCCATTCGCAATATCCTCGTATAAAGAAAGATAAGAAAGGAAATAAACCCAATCTTCAGGACCAGAACTGATGATTTTAAGAAAGATTGCGTTACGTCTTTTTAGAAGTTTTACATCTGTATTTAAGGTAGGATCGTTATTCTCATTTTCGAAATCCTGGCATTTTTCAATGTAACATCTCAGTAGTTCATTTTGTTTTAACCACTGCAAGCAAGATTCTCTTCCATCATTCTTCACACATTGAGGCATCATATCTAACAGCTCTTGTCTTTTTTTTGCATAAAGATTGGTCGGTTTTAAATACTCTATTTCAAACTTCATATTATATTTGGAGGATAGTTTTTCTATACCCTCTTTTGCCTCTAATACATAACTGGTTAAACGCTCCAATGAGAAGTATAAATCTCTTATAGAATTTGTAATTTGATAAATAATTAATTTATAATCTTTAACCTGTATAATTCATAGAGGTTTTCTCATCGCTGAGTTGTAGCTGTTTATCTTATGGCATTAGCCTCACGCATCAGGATTGTGCAGGATTACGATGAGTTATGATAAGTTTTTTGGATTCAGC